>ERZ772964.70-NODE-70-length-55471-cov-5.6091_pt1 | contig 55471 bp, 53 predicted proteins | sample MGYA00580675_ERZ772964 | MGnify/ENA primary metagenome ERZ772964 (study PRJEB29015, sample SAMEA2737941) | human oral metagenome | biome: human oral; feature: human-associated habitat; material: dental | place: China | collected 2139 ... | reverse complement strand
CGCTTTAAACCCCCTCCTTCGGTGCCCATGGCGAGGAGGAAACACCTGTTCTCATCCCGAACACAGAAGTTAAGCTCCCCAGCGGCGATTATACTGCTTTTAGTGGGAAACTAGCACGGTGCCGAATTATATAAGAGCCATCCGAATAGGGTGGCTTTTATCTTTGGAGACGATTTTTATCAACAACTTGATGCTTGCAAGTACGGTTCGCTTAAACCTGATACTAATATGCTTCGGACGATACTTTGGCCGTGCGTTGCTACTTTCATTAACATGCTGGTGTCTTTTGTCGGTGAGATGTAACAGAGGTTGAGGGAAGTGATAGATCTAACGGTGGTCATAGGTGCGAAGTTTGCTACTTGCTTGCAAAATCTAGAGAGAAAGTATTATATGGAGTGTCTAAGTAACAAAAACAAGGAGAAGCGACATGCCAGTCAAAGTTATGAGGGCAGCAAAACGGACGAAGCGGCGGCTATATTGGCTGGACGCTGGAAGGGTTTGAGATGTTGAAGTTTGCCGAAGAACTGGACCATAACCAGGTTTGTTATTAGTATATAATACTTAAGGAGATATACCATGGGTTATAATAATTATGGGCGTCCATCAAGGGAGTATTATCAGGTTGAGAAAGAAGATCCTCTCGAGACTCAAGCCGAGTCAGAAGACACGAGCCAATCTGACTCTGAAGCAGATATCGCTAAGCGATAAGCATGGGTGAAGATGTTGCGAGAGATGGCAAAGACAGCAGAGAGTGTTGACAGGACCTCTCGTAGTCATCGTATGTAGGTAGAACGCATCACTGATAGCCATCATCAGGCTACTGGAAAATACAGCCTAAGAGAGGCTGTATTTTTGTGGACAAATTGTCGTTGAATATATAGAATCCAGAACGTTATTGGTACAAACGTACCATTCTATTGTATAATCGCTAGAGAGGGGTGCTTGCTCTGCGACTTGGTGTGGCTTGGGCGAGTGGAGCGCCGCGGGTGGGTAGTTATTAGCTTGATAGCAATACAGTGATGATGTGATAACCATAACCAAAAAGGAGTGTTCTCATGACAGAGCAACGACCACCATCAATCAAAAATCACTATAGTGAGCGTTCCATGCGGCCTGCCGATGTATTGTATTACTACGACAGGGAGATTGCGAGACATCCGCGAATTCTCGAGCCACCAGTAGGAGACAACCCATACGGGCAAGAGATACTTGTGGGTGGCGTAGATGGTACGCAGATTGATGTTGCGCGAGAAGCGGCCTTATTGCCACAGCCTGATGAAAATATCATTTGTACACTGTACGATGCACAGTCACCCTATGCACTGACAGTGAGTACGCAGCACGATCGTGCACTTCTGTACCTCTGTGATGAGAGCGATAGCGGGCCTATGCCACGCAAAGAAAAGGGTTATACACTCAAGATGAGCTTGATTGATATGTCGCACATCACAGATATGCGATTTATCACGTTGGGCGAGCCAGTCGTCTCGCTCCCTGACCCGCGGAATCGCCGAACTGCACTGACTATTACGCCGGATGCAATAGGGGTCTTTGGAGCGGGTACAGCAGTGGATGATGGTAGCAATGAGGCTCAGCTGGCCCAAGGTAATGCATCGCCATATTCTATGAATGTTATGAATATACTCCACCCACAGCTTGTGCAGTACGAAGCGTCTCAGCGGCATCATAGCCGCACTGAAAAGCGGCGTAATGATCCTTCTCGACCTCGTACTATTAGCCAGATTGGTCATGTGGCAGCTGTGCAGCATAGCAGTTGGATCTAAGAAAAACGAGGAACGCATACAGCGCCTATCCTCAAAGTGTCAAAAGGGTCGACGTGTGCAGTATCGACCCTTTTTGGCTAGGTAGAAGTCTGCTTTATACCTTCCTATATAAGCGAAGGCTCTGTCTCAAAAGAATAGAAAACCTGTACTAGATAACAAAATAACCCTGTATGCGCAGGGTTATTTTTCATTCTCGAATCTCGCAGCAAACGAGAATTGTTGTGGTGGACCTTGGTGGAAACGACCCAAACCAAAGCTAATACTAAGTATATAGCATAGGCGTCTTAAATGCAATACCAATAATGCAATCTGAAAATGCTCATGTAAACGTTGACAAAACATATACAGTATGCTATATTTAAATCATGATACATATCATATATGGTATGTAGCGAGGATTTGCTGGCCTACACTGGCAACGTACCTCTGATAAATATATAAATAAGGAGTAACCCTATGGCGGGAACAAAAGCTGGCGGCCTGAAGGCTGCGCAAAAAAACATCTCTAAAGACCCTAACTTCTACGCCAAGATTGGTGCCAAGGGCGGCAAGAATGGCCGTACTGGCGGCTTTGCGGCCAACCCACAACTCGCTCGCGTGGCTGGCGCTAAGGGCGGCCGGATCTCTCGCCGCACCAAAAAGGCCGACGAGAATGCTGCTGCAGCTGTTTCGCAATCGGACGTTGCACTCGCTGCCTAAGGGTGCGCGCGAACCTCATGTCAAAAACACCTCCCATGCATGTGGGAGGTGTTTTGATGCGATAGGTTTAGCGTGTGAGGTTTGAAGCTTTTTGTGGTTTGGGGCGGTCTGCTGTGGAGCTGTTGTGCCTGCTGGTGTGGAGGTGATGATTAGGAGGGTATTTTTGGAATGGGGAGAATTATTGCGATAATCAAGCTTGAGGCGAAGCCAACGTGTTTTTTACAACATAACGTCGGAGTTGGCAGGTGGTGGCGCTGTTGGCGTGCCAGTGGGTGAAGCAGGCCAGGCAGGTGTATGTGCCATCACTGCGCTGCAGGCCAGTCGCGTTGCAGTGTGGGCATTGCGAGCGGGCGTGGAGCCAGTCGCGGTAGGTGTCGAGCGCAGATTCGATGAGGTCATCATCGACCGTCACTTGCCAGCCAGCTCCAACCCGGCAGCCAGCACCCCATGCAGCACGCTCCATTGCAACGAGCTGCACATCGCGCGCATAGCTGCAGTGCCCAAGGAGCGCATGGCCATACTCGTGGAGGAGGTAGGCAGTGGCCTGGGCATCGTGCGGATCATAATAAACCGTGCGGCTTGGGTAGTGCCAATGAAAATGATTGCTTGAGCGAAAAGTAAGTGGCGCAAGGCCCGACGCATGGGCATGCTGAGTGAGGTGAGGGATGAGCTGATCGAGTGGCATACGTGGTGGCGATATAGACACGTCTATCGGCATGCGAACCTGCGAGCGAAACAATGATTACTTCGCATGATTTGACAGAGGTGGAGATTATGATTTGTTCGTGTATTGTACGTGTCATGATTAGTGTAGCACAGCGCGCTCGCGATGCCTAGTAGGTGGTGCGAAGTATCGAGGTGCAGCGGCTCTGAGGGGGCGATGGCGAAATGTATAATTTATACAGCCCGTGCGTTGCGTTTTAAGACCGATTACGGTATAATAGAAAGAGTAACGTAAACGAAGGTTTGGCAATGAAGCAGCAAGGATCAATTATCGGATACGTCGTCGTCGGGACAGTGCTAACACTCGCACTGGTTGGCGGGGTCTTAATCGTCAAGAATAGCCACAACAGCAGCGCCCGGCAAGTGGCAAGCACTACCACCACTGACGCTAAGAAAAAGGAATCAACCCAGAGCAATAAGAGCGCCAACGACAAGCTAGTTGATAGCCTCAACAGCAAATCAACAGAGACCAGCAAGAGCAAAGAGACGAAAGAAACTCAGTCGCAAGACAAGAAAAACACCACATCGACCGCAACAAATGGTGCAACCAGCGGCGCATCGAGCACGACTACGCAAAGCCAAAGCCAAAGCCAATCTACTCAGTCTACTCAATCTCAAAGCTCAAGCACACCTGCCACAACGCCATCGACCAACTCCAGCACTCCTTCGCAAACTCAATCTACCCAGCAAGTGAGCGCCTTGCCGCAAACTGGCCCAGCCGAGAGCCTGGCAGCCGTTGTGGCGGTGAGCAGTCTAGCTGGCGTAGCACTGGCCTATCGCAAGTCGCGCACACCCGCGCTGTAAAACATACAGCATTGACATTATTTCATTGCATAATACAACACCTGCCCTTGTACAATACAGGGGCAGGTTCTGATTAAGGGAGAATAATATATGTTGTGATTATGGCATCGTTGTGTATATGACGGTGTAATAGTTTTGAGTACCATCTCACAAGAAAATATCTGAAGGTTAGCGATTGTGAGAACGAGTAGGCTTTGTGATTCATCGGGCCAGAACATTTTTAGAGTGATGGATTGGCTGTGCCAATTATCCGCTTAAGCCAACTATTCATAGAGATGAGACCTAAATACATGGGTTTTGACGCTCGAAGCGACTTTGTGTATAATACAGAGGAATGGTGCGTCGCTTTGCCGGCGTGTCTCAATAATATAATTAATAAGAGGAGTCTGTATCAAGACTTATGGCAACACAAGCCTTAACAATGGATGATTTGCTCGCTGGCGACGGCGTTAAGCAACTAGCAACCGGCGAGGTCGTGACTGGCCACGTATTATCAGTGCGCAAACGAGACGTATTAATAGACCTAGGTCCGCAAGGGGTTGGCTATGTGCCACGGCACGAGATTGGCACAGCCAAGGCGCTGGCGGTTGGTGATGAAGTAACAGCCAGTGTGGTGGATAGCGAACTTAATAATGGCTATAGCTTGCTGAGCCTACGCAAAGCAGCTCGGGACCGTGGCTGGGAAGAAGCGATAGCTAAGCTGGATGCTGGCGAGATCATCGAAGTGGTGCCATACAACGCTAACCGTGGTGGTATGTTGGTTGAGTATGAAGGCGTGCGAGGTTTTTTGCCAGTATCGCAACTATCAGCAGAGCACTACCCACGGGTGGGTGGTGCTGATAAGGATGAGATCTTGGCACGACTCAATACACTGGTAGGCCAGACACTCAAGGTGCGTATCCTTGACTGCGACCGCAAGGCCAAAAAGCTGATCTTTAGTGAAAAGGAAGCCATCAAGGATGGCCTGGCTGCTCACTTTGAGAAACTTAAGGTTGGCGACACCGTCAAGGGTGTCGTGACTGGTGTGGTGGACTTTGGTGTCTTCGTGAATGTCGAAGGGATTGAGGGGCTTATCCATATCTCAGAGATTAGCTGGGAGCGCGTCAACAACCCAGCCGACTACGTGAAGGTGGGCCAGAGCGTTGAGGCGAAGATTATCAGCATCGACAAAGATCGTCTAAGCCTGAGCATGAAGCAGCTCACCAAGGATCCATGGCTTGATGAGGTGGATCAATTCACCAAGGGTCAGACCATCGAGGGCACAGTAACGCGCATTACCCCATATGGTGCCTTTGTCCAGATTAGTCCAGCAGTTGAAGCGCTGGTGCACGTGAGCGAGCTGGGCAGCGGCGGTGCCGACCCCGAGAAGGTCTTTACCCTCAATGAGCGCAAGAGTTTTGTCATTCTCGACATCGACAAAGATGCGCACAAAGTGAGCTTGAGTCTCGCCGACAAGAAAAAATAACCAGTAAATTACAAGAGATGACCGGCTTCGACCGGCAGAAAGGAGTGTGTGTATGAGTCAGTCTGAAAAAGTGTTAGTCATTGCCGATTCGATCACTGTTGGTGAGCTGGCCCAAACCCTGAATCTGCCGGTCACGAAGCTGATTGGCGAGCTCTTCAAGAATGGCTTTACGGTAACGATCAATCAGCGGATTGATTTTGAGATTGCTGAGATTATCGTAGAGGAGCTGGGTCTAGCAGTGACGCTGCAGCGCAAAGCCGCCGAGCAGCATACTGTGCAGCACCTGCATAAACCGTCAAGCAATGCTGTGCCACGCCCGCCAATTGTGGCGGTGATGGGGCATGTCGACCACGGCAAGACAACGCTGCTCGATACTATCCTCGAGATGAAGACGGTTGCTGGTGAGGCTGGTGGTATTACCCAGCACATTAGTGCCTATCAAGCCCAAAGGGGTGGTCGGACGATGACGCTGCTTGACACCCCTGGCCATGAGGCCTTTGCGGCGCTGCGCCAGCATGGTGCCGCACTGACCGATGTGGTGGTAATTGTTGTGGCAGCCGATGATGGTGTTAAGCCACAGACGGTAGAGGCAATCCGCTTTGCACGCGATGCTAATGCCAAGATCATCGTTGCTATCAACAAGATTGACAAAGATACGGCCAATCCTGATATGGTCAAGGCTCAGCTTGCTAGTGAGCATCACCTCAACCCTGAGGAGTGGGGTGGCGATACCATTATGGTGCCAATTAGCGCTAAGACTGGCCAGAATATCGATAAGTTGCTCGATACCATCCTGCTTGTGGCCGACATGGAAGAGCTTCGCGCCGATACGGACGTGCCGGCTGAGGGGCTCGTTATTGAGGCACATATGGAGAAGGGTCGTGGCTCGGTGGTGAACTTGCTTATCGAGCAGGGCCGCTTGGCACCAGGGCATTTCCTCGTGGCAGGGCAGGCCTATGGCAAGGTGCGTACTTTGCTCGATTACACTGGTACGCCTATCAAGGCAGCCACGCCTGCTACACCAGTGACGGTAACAGGTTTTAAGGAATTGCCGCAGTTTGGTGATATCTTCACAGTGGTCAAAAACGAGAAAGAAGCTCGCCTGGCCGTGCAAAAGGCCAAGCTCGACCAAGCGCGCAACGCCGCCACTACCAACGTGACTGGTGCAGACTTGCTTAAGCTGATGACGCAGAAGCACGATGCTCAGGAGTTCGACGTCATCGTCAAGGCCGATGTACAGGGGTCACTTACCTCGGTGATGGATAGCTTGCGCCTGGTGGAGACGGGCGGGGCGATCACACTGCGGATTATTGGCCATGGCGTGGGTAACATTACCGAGAGTGATGTGCGCCTGGCTGGTAGTAGCAATGCAATTATCTACGGCTTTAATGTCGACCTGCCGCCAGCCGTCAAGCGCCTGGCAATGCGCGACAAAGTGACGGTGCGCCGCTACCAAGTGATCTACGAGCTGCTCGACGATGCACGCAGCAGTATGGAAGCAATGCTCGCACCAGAGGTGGTGGAGACGGAGATTGGTCAGCTGGAGATTAAGGGCGTCTTCCGGACGATGCGCGATGCGGTTATCGCCGGTGGGCAAGTAACGAAGGGTAAGGTGACGGCAGGGCTATTGGCCCGTGTGATGCGCGGTGAGGAGCAAATTGCCGAAGTCACAGTGGCCAGCGTGCAGCGCCAGCAGCAAGAAGCCAAGGAGGTCTTTGAGGGTGAGCTCTGTGGCCTTAACCTCACGACCAGCAAGAAGCTTCAGCTCGAGATTGGCGATACCCTTGAGTTCTTCACCCGCGAACTAGTGAAGCGCACGCTGCAGTAGTGAGTGTGGTGGTGCTTCGTCCTACACAATCTCGGTATATTGAGCGGTAACTCCGCTCTCGTCGGTTTTGCTAATGGTATACAAAACTCGCCGTGGTGATGGCGAGTTTTTGAGATTGGGTACTTCTGTTATTGACACATTACCTCTGTTGTGGTAGGATGTGGGCAGAATATATAAGGAAAGAAATTAGGACGGGTAGTATGGCAAAAGGACAGGAAGCAGTAGGAACAAGCACAGTTGGCCCAGCGCTTCAAGTAGGCTCGGAGAAATGGGCTGGTATTAAGGGCGCAGCAAATCACATGATTGGAGCAGCAAGACGCATCCCTGATGCATATGCGAGGAATGTGGAGACGCAAAAGGCTGTGAATGAACAGCTCGGTACTGATGGTGAGTCTAGCCCAATGGCTGGGTTAGACCGGTGGCTTAGGGATTTTCAAATCGCGCGACAAGAGCGGCGCTTGGCGCAACAAACAAGCCCTGAAGCGGATAAGAATACAGTGCGTAAAACACTTGCTGCGGTTGGTGAAACGATCAGGGCCGGCCTTGATCGTTTTGGCGTTGGTTCGGTTGGTGAGGAGTACTATGCCCAGCACAAGACAACGGAGCAAAAGGTTTCCCCCGCTCCACCACCAACAGAAGAAGACTATGCACGCGATAAAGCACAGCGTGAAGCCGAAGCACAGCAAAACCAAACCCCAACTTCTGAGCAAGCCCCACTAGCTGAGCAAGAGCAACATACTGGTGAGGACGCAGCCATTGCTCGTGTGCAAGTAGAGGTCGTGGCGCTGACTGACGAGAAGGTTCAGGAAATCAACGCAGCCGAGTCGGCGACAGACGCGGTGTTTGCCAAGGGTATGGCAGACATTGCGGTGCAGAGTAGGATTGCGCATAAGGTGATCTTGCCGTATTCGGCGGAGGGGATTGCCCAGCTGGAGACGATGCGCAGCGACGCACTTGCCACCTTGCAGCAGGCCCTCGACACGCGCAATCGGGGTGCACAGCCTGCCGCTGCTCCAAGCCAAGAACTAACCCCAAGCGGAGCTCAGGCAGAGCTTGCCCCTGTACCAGTCTCGACGAGTGAGCAAGCGCCACAACCAACCGGCTTCGAAGCGCAGGTGAGTGAGCTGACAGATCGTACCGCTCAGGAGATTATGGCTAGCGGCTCAGCCATGGATGCAATCCGCATGAAGGGCGAGGCGGCAAGCGCAGTGCTGAGCATGGCAGCGCACGAGCTGATGCAGCCATACCTCTCGCGCGAAGATGCAGCGCAGCTCAAAGGCATGCGCAACCAAGCACTCGCAGCACTTCAGGCAGCGCTTGACGTGCGGCTGGAGTCGCCAGACTCACACCAAGCCACCTCTGTAGCGACAGAGAGTCAGCCTCTCGCAGAAGCAGTACAGACCCCCGAAACAGCGCCAGCAGAACAAACACACGAGGCAGCGGACGGTAATGTTGAGGAGAACCGCGCAGCAGATATGAAAGCGGCTACAGAAGCAGAGGGAAAGAAAGAGGGCTGGTGGGCACGTAGGATGCAAACCGTCCAAAAGGTGGGCCGGAAGGCGATGCAGGCTGTGGAGCGCACAAAAGCTTGGTTAAATGAGCCAGTGTCAGACGGGAATCCAACGCCCAACCTTCCTCTCAAAGCCCACTCTTTTACCAAAACGTCTCGTGGCGAAGCGCAAGAACAACCAGCAGCAGTTGATACCGAAGCCCAAGCCGTTCAGCCACACGTGCCATCACACGAGACGCCAGCGGTGGATACGGAAGATCCCTTTGCGCTTGCACAGGCAGCAGGGGTCATTACAGGGGGCAGCAACCCTGGTGAAGTAGTTGTGACAACCTCTAAGGAAGCCGCGCATCACAGTGCAAATCAGCCAGAAGAGCTAGCTGAGGTTATTGATTTCCCAGGTGGCGCAGAGCAGGAGCCTCACGCTAGCGTTGAAGCACCCACCGAAGAACTTGAAACTGTCGCTGAGGAAATCAACACACAAGAGGATGCGCCGCTTTCGCGAGATGAAATGCGCCAAATGGAGCAAATAGCAAGAGGCAAGATACAGCTTGGTGAGTATGATTTGTGGGCGGAGATGACAAAGGCTGACGCAAATGGCGTAGATGTAGATATTGACGAGCTTATCAAAAACACTCGCACAGCGATACAGCAAAATGTGCGAGGCTGGCTCCAAGAAGAAGGCCGGCAACACCAAGCAAGCGGTCTGTACCTGAGCACACTAGAGACACGAACAATGGAGAATGCAAATGACACCCTTGAGTCGATCAAACAGGCATATCTCAAAACCAAGCAAGCACGAGAGAGCCGACAGGACAGCGCAGCCTAGCGGTAGAAATCATGAGTGCAGTGCCCCTCCCAACAGATAATAACAGCCCCCTATCATCTCTCATCACCCAGCACGACCTCGATCGCCTTGGGATTACAACGCACGACTCGGCAGCACTGCTGCGGGAGGTGAATAACACGCTTTACGAGCGGGTGGGGCTGGAGGTTATTAGCCGCTTGTCGGACGATGACCTCGATGAACTGGTGCGCCGCCAGGAGACGGACGATGGTGCAGCGCTGTTTGCTTGGCTGTCGCAGCGGGTTGCGCACCTCGACGAGATCCTGAGCGATGAGCGTACCCTCATCCTTGGCGACCTAGCCAAGAAGGCTGATGAGCTGAGTGATACAGTGTGAGTACGGTGTGAGGATTGTAGTCGTATTGGTGCGAATATGCTGATCGATCTCTGCGCGAAGTATCTCAACACCACCCTTGTAATGAATGACGAGAGTCCATCCTCTACAGCGTGCCGCACTGTATATACTATTCTTTTTGGTGAGTACTTACTTCACCTGGCTGATTATCGAGCACGCGATAAAAAAGATTACTCAGGGCGAGGGTGTGACAGAGATAGACTGCACCCGCTGAGGGACATTACACCACATTTTGCCATTTTTATTGTGTAAGGGGTGGATTGTTTGGTATACTAGGGGCGGGAGGAATTGAAAAATATGTTTCAATTAGACGATGCTTTTTTGCAAAAAATCGGTATAGCAGACTGGCCACCAGAGGTACAGCAGCGCTTTGTCGACAACTTTCGCCAAGTGCTGGAGCTGCGCGTTGGCACGGTGCTGAGCGATGGCTTGAGTGAGGTGCAGCTGAATGAGTTTGAGTCGTTTATGAACCAAGACGCTGCGGTCATTACAGCGTGGATCGACGAGCACGAGCCTGACTACGAAAATGATAGAATATACCAGAGCCAGCGCGAAGCCTACGAGAAAGCGGCAGAGCAGCGTGGTGTGGAGGTAGACCAGCTGGCACTCTTTGCAGAGTATGCGCAGCTTAAGTGGCTCACCCACAACCGTCCAGACTACACAACTGTCGTGCGTGAGACCTTTGAAGGCCTCGTGGATCTCGCTAAGGCGGACCCGCAGAAGTTTCTTACCCAAGAGGGCCTTGCTAGCATCTTCCAGAGTAGCGATGCAGCAGGTAGTGATACGCCAGACGAGCTTGAGGGTGGCCACCCCGACCCTGATGTGGCGCTTGCTGCGTAGTGATGGTGACAAAGTGAGAACATATATAACCCCTGTGAATGCAGGGGTTGTGTATTGGGTTAGCTTCTTTGATTGGCACCGCAATATCTCACTGTCGCACAAGAAAATATCTGGAGGCCAGCGGCAAGGCAGGCGGACAAGCTCTTTCTACTATCTGGCCGGAACATTTTCGGTGCGACAGTGAGATATTGCACTAGCTGCATACACAAACTGGCTGCCCTTATGGCAGGGAGCGTTAGCTATGTTGCTCTCTATTACCTCCAAGATCTTGAGGAGGATAGTAAGTTGCTAGGGTAAGATGGCTGCGACCTAGACCATCTCTCCAAGAGGAAGTAGCATAGCGCCAAGAAAGCGTAAGAAGAGCCTGTGGCTGAGGTTATTCAAGCCTCTATATCTTCACTACTCACACCCGATACCCGCGCAAAAATGCTGCGGCGCTGAGCTCTTTGCCGCTGGGAGCGATGAGCTGGTCGATGACGAGATAGGTGCCATCGCTGCAGCGCGGATCAAGTGTGGTGACAGGCGCTGGCGCGGTGTGCGCCTGAGTGATGATATATTGCCGCTCGCCCAGCTGGAGGCGAGCCCGTGGGTAGTGATGGTAGGCGCGCACCATTGCTTCGGCCGCTGCAGCAGTGTGCTGAGCGGGGTTGATAATGCCGCTGGCTTTGGTGAGGAGCTGGCAGTAGCTCGCAGCCGACTCGTCTTGCGGTGTGGGCTGGAGGCTACCACTCACGATGCGGGGCAGGAGCTGCACCAGTGCTTCGCTGCCAAGCTGGCCTAGTGTGTTGTAGAGCTCGAGCTGCTGCTCGTCGCCACGCAGGGGGTGGGTAAGCTGCGCATAGACCGGCCCAGCGTCCATCGCGGCGCTGAGCTGCATGATGCTGATGCCAGTGGTGGTATCGCGATTGGCAATGGCACCCTCGATCGGTGAGGGGCCGCGGTAATGCGGCAGGAGTGATGGGTGAAGGTTGATAATCCCTGGAGAGAAGCAGTCGATCACCACCTGGGGGATAATCTTGCCAAAGCTCACCAGGACGCCAACAGGCTGGCCGAGCGCTTGGATATCGGGGATAATATCGCGCAGTTTGGTGGGCTGCAGCACTGGGATGCCGTGCGCCAGAGCAAGCTGTTTGACTGCCGGCTGGCACAGCTGCTTGCCGCGCCCGCGCCGGCTATCTGGCTTGGTGATGACCAGCCGAACGGGGAAGCTATGTTCCAGTAGCTGCGCGAGGCTGATGGCGCTAAAGTCTTCAGTCCCAAAGAATACGATTGGTCTTGATATGCTCGTCATAATCAACTGGTTGGAGCTCGCCCTTCTCATCGAGCTGATAAAATGCGCTGGTATCATCGCGAATGCGGTCAATAAATACAATGCCATTACAGTGGTCAATCTCGTGCTGTAGCACTCGCGCTAAGAAGCCGTCGGCCTTGAGGCGGATGGTATTGCCATTGATATCGAGCGCCTTGACCCGGACGCGGCTGTAGCGTGGCACTTTGCCATAGATTCGGCCTGACACGCTGAGGCAGCCCTCATAGTCACTGATTAGCTCGCCCTCATATTTGACAATCTCTGGGTTAATGAGGGGGATGAAGGTGCGGTTGTCTTTGTCGTCGAAGTCTTCGCGTACAATAACAACTCGCTCTAGCTGATCGATCTGCACTGCCGCCAGTGCTGCACTGATCTCGTGTGGACGTGAATTCTCCCAGTCGATGCTGGCGCTGGTCATGTCAGCCACCAGCTGGCGCGTCTCGTCGGTAATAACATGCACCCGCTGCGACTTCTGGCGCAGGTGCGGGTTGGGTAGGGTAATAATAGCGTCTTTTTTCATTAGCTTTATTATAGCAGATGGTGGATGGGGTGGGCGAGTGGGGTGTGGCGAGAAATACCAAAACCTCACGAACACTCCTGCAATAACCCACCGCACCGAAAATGTTCCGGCCAGATGGAAGAGGGAGCTTATCCGCTGGCTTTATCGCTGGCCTCCAGATATTTTCTTGTTCGGTGAGTTATTACAGGAGCTCGGAATTATGCATGGTTGTGAGATTTGACGGTAGATAATTGTGGTCAGATCTACCTACAATAGCGACTGTGGGTCGATATCCACCTGCCAATGTTTAGTGGGCATGTCGGCAATAACAGCGAGGAGGTCGCGGCGTTGGGTGGCTTTGATGATAAGCTGCCAGCGGTAGGTGTTGCGCAGCCGCTCGTGGAAGGCGGGCGTGGGGCCAAGGATGCTTACTTCGGGGTGGTGCTGGCGAATATGCTGAGCGAGTGCTTGGCTATTGCGGATGGCGGCCGCCTCCGTCTTGTACACACACGTGAGCTTAAGCAGGTGGACGAAGGGCGGGAACTGCCCACGGCGGCGCTCGGCCAAGGCTTGGTGATAAAACGCGGTATAATCCTGAGCCAGGCCAGCCTGAATCACTGGGTGCTGGGGCTGATACGCTTGTACGACCACTGTGGTGGCGTGAGCAGAGCGCCCCACTCGCCCTACCACTTGAGCAAGCAGCTCGAAGATGCGCTCGTTGGTAGTGTAGTCGGGCAGAGCCAGGCCAGCGTCGGCCTGCACGACCCCAACGGTGCGCAGCTGCGGCAGGTCGAGCCCCTTGGCTACCACCTGCGTGCCAATGATAATATTGGCTGTGCCATCATAGAGGGCTTGATATTGCTGCTCGAGGCTGCTTGTGTTACTGCTGTCGCCATCAAAGCGAACAATACGCGCCTGGGGCCAGCGCGCTGCCACCTCTGCCTCGATGAGTTTCGTTCCAATCCCGCGGTGGACGATATCAGTGCTATGGCAGGTGGGGCACATCGTTGGCACTGTGGTGTGGTAGCCACAGATATGACACTGCAGCTGGTGACGGTCGGCGTGGAGGGTGAGGGGAACAAAGCAGTGTGGGCACTCGGCTGCCCAGCCGCAGTTGGTGCAGAGCGATACATTGGCGCTGCCACGGCGGTTATGAAAAAGCAGGATCTGCTGATCCGCCGCAAGTGTGGTATCAATGGCGGCGATAAGCTGATTCGACAAAAAGCGATGCTGGGTGAGATTGCTCCGCTGGGTGAGGTCGACCAGCTCAATGGTGGGAGCGGTAGCCTCGGGCCGAGCTTTGCTCGGTAGAGTGGCGATCGGCCGCTTAGCTTTTTGCGCCAGATAATACTCGCTAACCAATGGCGTGGCCGACCCTTGCACGACCGTAGCGCCATGCTGCTGAGCCAGTACACTCGCGGCCCGTAGCGCCGAGTAGCGGGGGGACTTATCTTGCTTGTAGCTGGCCTCGTGGGCCTCGTCGATGATGATATACCCCAGCTGCCGCAGCGGCAAGAAGAGGGCAGAGCGTGGGCCAATTGCCACCCGAGGCTGCGGACTCGTGAGGGCAGCGAGCCAGGCACGGTGGCGCTCGGCCTCTGTCTGGCGTGAGTGAGTGAGGATGATATCGGCAAAGTGTTGCCGAAACTCCGCCACCAGCTGCGGCGTGAGGGCGATCTCTGGCACGAGGACAATCACCGACCGGCCTGCAGCCAAAGCGTGGCGCGCAAGCTCGATATACACTGCCGTCTTGCCGCTACCTGTCACACCGTGGAGCAGCACTGTGCCAGGGCTGGCTTGGCGAATGGTGCGAACGGCCTCTTCTTGTTGCGGATTAAGCGAGAAAATGGGCGTGTGGCGCTGTGGCGGTGGGCTGGCAGGGCGGCGCGGCGTGCGGCGCTGCTTGGCAATGCCAGCTGGTAGCACTGTCTGTAGTACGGTGGCAAGGTGTGTGGCATAATAATCGCTCAGCCACTGGCTCGTCGCTAATAGGGGAGCAGGCAGCGGTGGCAGCGGTACGACGGCATCAAGCGGCTTGGTCGTGTACGTCGGCTTTTTGGTGCGCGTCATGATGATGCCCACCACCTGCTGCGCACCAACGCTCACCTGCACCACCTGGCCCAGCGGTAATGCTTCTGGCCAGTGATAGGTGAAGCTCTTGCTGGTGGCGCGGATAATCTTGAGCGGCGCAACTTCGTAATAGTGCATAGGATTTATTATACCCGACAGCACGCGAGAGTGCAGAGGGGCTCGTCTCTCCGTCGCTACTTTATCTGGGCAATGTGCAAAACGTGCACATCAATCTTGCTCGCTTCGCCCAAAGCTGGTATGATAAAAAGCAGACACGTGTGTCGTGTGGATGGTTGATGAGTCGCAGTTGCGAGAGACGAAACGCACAATCAATTGGTGGGTGGTCTTGCCAAATTACCATCAAAAAGTGTAGAATAAAAAGCAACAGTTGAGTAGAGGTAACGGAAGCGAGAATTCGCTAAGGGAAGCATGTTAGAAACGTTTATTACATCACGGGTGCGGCGCAAAATCATTGTGGTCTATGCTAAGTATCCGGAGTTCCACACCCATGTCCGCGGCTTGGCGAAGTTGATCAAAGAAGACCCGGGCAATATCCAGCGCGAGCTTAAGAATCTCGAGAAAGCTGGTTTTTTGATGGCCGAGAAACAGGGTAATACCAAGATGTATTATACGAATAAACAATACATCTTCTTCAAAGAGCTGCAGAGCATGGTGATCAAATCATCGCAGCAGCAAAAGGGTCAACAAGCGGCGGATACTGTGCAGCTCTGATGAGTTTGTTTGCGCAGATATTAGCGGCGCGGGGCTTGCAGGGGGCAGCCGCTGAAGAGTTTTTACACCCCGATTATGACGCGAAGCCCGATCCATTCTTGCTCTCCCAGATGCAGACGGCGGTGGATCGCTTGGTGCAGGCACACCAGCGGCGCGAAACAATTGTGATTTATGGCGATTATGACATCGACGGCCTCAGTGCGACGGCCTTGCTGCTTGATGCCTTTGCGAGCTTTGGCTTTGCTGCGGTGGAAGCCTTTATTCCTAATCGCTTCGTAGAGGGTTATGGCATGACTAAAGGTGCGGTGGATAAGGTGGCGGTGATGGGGGCGCAGCTCATCGTCACGGTGGACTGCGGTAGCCTTTGTCATGAGGAAATTGCCTATGCGAAGGAGCGCTACGGCATTGACACAGTGGTGACCGACCACCACAACATAGCACCAACTCGCCCACCCGCCGTTGCCACGGTTAATCCAAAGTATGACGACCACCACTACCCCTTCCGCGATCTGTGCGGGGCAGGCGTGGCCTTTAAGCTTGTCCAGGCGCTGCAGACGGTGCTGCCGGGTTTGCCGGCTGGCTACGAGAAGTGGTTGCTGGACTTGGTAGCGCTGGGTACGGTGTGCGACATAGTGTCGCTACAGAATGAGAACCGCGCCAATGTGTACTGGGGGCTCGAGGTGCTGAAGAAGCAGCGCCGCCCTGGCCTCAAGGCACTGCTGGCGGTGGCTGGTGTGCAGCCAGCCCAGATTACTGCTCGGACGCTCGGTTTTGGTCTTGGCCCGCGTATGAATGCGGCAGGACGATTGGCATCGGCTGAGTATGCCCTCGATATGCTGCGAGCGCGCGATGGTTTGGCGGCGCTTGAGGCGGCTCAGCAATTGGATCGCTTCAATACCGAGCGCAAAGCCATCCAACAGGCCATCTACGACGAAGCTTGCCAGCAGGCCGAGCGCTATGCTGCCGACCCTGTCCTCGTCGTGAGTCAGCAGGGGTGGAATCATGGCGTGATTGGGATTGTGGCATCCAAGCTGGTAGAGGCGTATCACAAGCCAGTCTTTATCATTGGTGAGCGAGGTGAGACGGCAACAGGCAGTGCGCGCAGTTTTGGCGATTTTTCGGCTGAACAGGCAGTGCGCGCTGCCGATGATGTCATCCTACGTGGCGGTGGCCATGCGGCAGCGGCTGGTGTGACGCTCGAGACGCGGCAGATCGCCGCCTTTCGCCAGCGAGTGAATGACTACTACCGCTCACTCCATCTCTCCGACCAAACGCACTACCTCTTGCCGCAGGCTGATGTGGTGATTGATGACCTATCAGAGGTAACAGAGCAGCTGGTGGCCGATATTGCCCGCCTTGAGCCCTTTGGCAATGGCAACCCAGAGCCTGTTTTGCAGCTGCGCCGCGGCACCGTCTCGCAGGTGCGCCACATGGGCAGCGACGGGCAGCACATTAAACTCACCGTGCAGGATGGGCAAGGCACAGCGCTGCAACTATTGGCCTTCAACGCGCCACCGAACTTCGTACGCCAGCCAGGCGATATCATCTCGGCTTGGTTCCAACCAACCATCAACGACTGGCGTGGCATGCGCAGTGTAGAGGGGCGGCTGCTCCATGTAGAGTTGATGGATGAGTAGCGTCGCATAGCTGGTAGTGCTCGATACCACGGATTTATAAAGCCAAAGATTCTGATTATTTCTAAGAGCACGCTCTCGTTTGAGGGTGTTTTTCTTGAGAGTTGGCGGTGAGGTTTTGAAGGCAGGGTAGCGTAGTTTGCAATAAAACCTCTCCCATTGCATAAATACATTGACAAATCGAGAGAGAGAGAGCAATATGGGTTCTTATCAATCATAACGATAGGAACACCACTCATGCACGAGCACACCACAGCATCGACACACGATGCCAAACCAGCTATACTACCACCAGAATTAACCCAGGAGACCGACGCAGTGCCACCCCTCTACCTCGATACCAGCACGCTCGACTTTAGCGCCATTACCGACACTTACACCAAAATTGCCGACCCAGCCAAGGCGGTGCGGCCGGAGTTTGCCACCGAGCGGCAAGCCCTGACTACCAGCTTCCGGCGGGCGGATGGCCAGCAGTATGTAGAGACGGAGAACATTGCCGAGGTGGGCGATGCTATTATCACTGGGCCAGAGGGCGAGCGCTATAGCATTGCGGCGGCGGATTTTGCCGCCCTGTATGAGCCGCTGCGTGGTGCGGATGGTGCGGTGGTGCCCGGCGCGTACCTGCCCAAGAATCAGATCAAAGCCATGCCCAACCCAACTGGCCGCGAGATCGTCATCGATGCGCCGTGGGGTGGCCAGCAGCATGGCGAAGTAGATTGCTGGCTGGTGGAAAGCCAGGTCAATGGCAGTCGCTACATCATCGAGGCAGCTGCCTTTGCTCAGACATATCGGCTGAGTGAGTCATAGAGAAGGCGCGCTCATTTATCGCTAAGTGAGTCGATTATTAACAGGGGTCAATAGCGACTGGCTCCTTTGCCTAGTGTAGCGTTTTTAGTAGTAACCGCTTGGTGGAGTTTGGCGCCGTGGGTCGTATAGATCAATATCGGAGTGGTAGCGGCGCTCAAGATCCTCCATACTCTCCCATGTACCAGGGGCCTCAAGCATAAGGGTGATGTCCCAGGTGAACATCGAAAGCGTCACTCGCACACCATCATCAAGGTACCACTCAATGTGTGCCATATCATCATCACGCTCGATCTCCGTTCCTTCACCAAACTGCGCATCAAGAGCTGCCTCGTATACGTCATAAGCGTTTGTTGGTACCATATAATACCCACCGTCATATAAGTCATCTCTGCCTGCTGCATCGCCACCTTCGAGAGAGGCAAGGGATAGCTCGACGGATCGCATAAGGTCTCCACTCGGCTCGTAGACGATATCGAGATATATTGACACTTGTGCGTCTAATTCTCTGCAAGGTTGTGGCCACTTACTGGTCAAGTCAGTCACAGCTTGTAGCATCGTCTCAACGGATGCGGCGCGATATATATAGGGGTGCGGTAGAGTTGGTGTGTCATCTGGCATGGTATCTCCTTGCTTTAGATTCTTACCAGCTAGTGTACCAAATGCTCCGATTTGCGCCAACCCAATCATCTGTGCTATAGTAGGGGGCAAACAAACCATACCAACAGAACATCCACCACATAACCACGGGAGACCCCATGGAAAAACCTCGTTCGATAACATTAGAATCGCAAAAACCAGAAGAAGCACTGCAGCCACTTGCTGTTGCATTGCTAGAGAGTGCCCAGTGGTGGCAGCTGAATGGTATAGAGGATAAGACCCCTGAAGTAGCTAAGCAGCTAGCAACCGAGCAGGCCAAACGGGCAGAGCAGTTGGTGTTGTCGCTACGGAAGCATAGCTCTAGCGAAGACAGACAACAGATGACCAGCGAACAATTAACCAATCCAGAGAGTAGGCTGTATAAAGATGCGCGAGCGGCAATCTATATCCAAGAGGTTAATACTCAGACTCAGAAGAATAAAGGGTTGGTTGGAGCATCCAAATTACCTGTATCAGGAAAACTACCTGAGAGTGAGCAGCGTCGCTTGCTATTGCCTATTGAGTACGCTTTGCGGGCAGCGGAGACGACAAACGGGGAGTATGCGCAGCGTAAGGGTGGAAAGAGTAGGTCGGCTGCAGGAATGGGCCGGGCGGCAGTGATAGTTACTGGCCCTACAAGCTCGTCAGACAAGAGCCAGTGGACTTTAGGAGCGTAAAATCACTAATAGGCAGGACAAAACCAGCTGAAAGGCTGGTTTTTAACTGCTTGTATTGCTTACAGACGGTATGAACCTTGTACCAAAAAACTGTAAATGTTAGTGGATGAGAGGCGTGGATATATGCTACGTTGCCTGGATGGCAAAACAATAGATGATCCCAAGACTGGCACAATACACACACCAAACCGAAAATGTTCCGGCCAGATTGTATGCCGGAACTCTACCGCTTAGCTGGTTGCTGGCCTCCAGATATTTTCTTGTTCGGTGCGTGTATTGTGCTCGGGCTGTTCGTGAAACTTTAGCACTTGGATTTCGCGTACACAATAAGATATAGACGGGAAAAATTTAAGTCAGCAGGCACGTCGTGCTGCGTTGGTGATGACACTCTCAGCCAGAATACACCCATACTTCGCACCCCTTCTATTATATATCCACCTCTGTAATTATGCGCACAAATGTACTATGTTCCAAAATTAGACAAAATGGTTGTATAACTTTGGCAAGTACGCTACAATGGAGGCATGATGCAACAGGAAGGACCAAATCGCAATGAGTTTTGAGGCAAGTATTAGGCAACTGCGTGGCAATGCGGGGCTTTCGCAGCAGGCGGTGGCCGATGCAGTTGGGATTGCCCGCGCGACGTATATTAAGCTAGAGAATGGTGGCCGCGAGCCAAAGCTTGGCGAGCTGACGAAGATTAGCCAATACTACGAAGTTGGTGTGCAGGAATTGATTAGCGGCATTGCCATGACGGACACTGTTGCACAGCAAGCTCAGCACAGTCCGTGGCGGGTGGCGGACGATGCAGCACTATATGTGGGCGATACACCAGCCGAATACCGCCACGATGATGCGCAGGGTGCCCAGCCTGCGGCTGCTCAGTCGCGCGATGCTATCCCGCGGCTCCACACGACCAAACTGCGCCAGGTGCTGCTCTATACACTGGGCAAGATTGGTGCGCGGCCCAATGTGGGCGAGGCGGTGCTGCATCGGCTGCTGTACTTTATCGATTTTGATTATTACGAGCGCACAGGCAAGAGCATTACTGGCTTGGCGTATCTGCACGAGACCTATGGGCCCGCGCCGGCTGCAGATTTGCAAGTCTTGGTCGATGAGATGCGGGCTCGCGATGAGCTGGATGTCATTGAGACGAAGCACTTTAGCCACAAGCAGCGCAAGTTCCTTCCGCTCAAGAATGCCGAGCTGAGCGAGCTCAGTGCCAACGAGATCAAGCACATCGATGCCGAGCTAGAGCGCCTAGGGAGCAAGAGCGCTGCTGAGCTGAGCAACCTTGCCTACAAAGATGCGCCATGGGTGATTGCGAAATATGGACAGACGATTGATTACCGCGACACGTTTTATCGGACGGACGTTACCTCTGTAATCGAGTCAGATGATGATTTATAAGCAGGCAACAGAATTTTCAAGTGATCTCCAGACGCTGGCACAGCGCATTCCCACACTGCCAGCCGATATCGAGCGCGTTAAGCCGCGGCTGGTGCGTATCTTTGCTGAGCCAAGTGAGACGACGGTGGCGGATTTTCGCCAGCAGCTCTTTGCGTGCGGTAAGGCGGCCATTATACAGCAAACTGCTCAGTGCACAGTAGTGCAGCTCTGCCTCGATACCGACACAGCAGCCTATCGACGGGCGGTGTGGCTGGTGTTTGCGGTAGTGCGAGCACTGCCTCGTGATGCACCACCGTCGCGGGCTGCTCGAGCTGCCAGCACCATTATCCTTATCGAAGTCTACGCCACCCCTAACAAAGCACATGGGGATGAGCGGCGTATCAAGCGAATTATGAACAAGTTGGAGGAAGTATAATGTAGAGTAACAGGGTACTAACACTGGTCGAAAATAAGCTGCGTAGAAGAGAAGAGAGCCACGCACGGCTGATGGGGTTGACAAACAAGACGCGATTTGCTAGAGTAGTGTCCTTGGGTCTGGGGTATAGACAATACTACTCTTGTCCGGTCTACTGTCTTGTGACTGTATGTACCACTGTTTTTGCGCTCCGCTTTCTACCGCTTATGCTTCCTCCGACCAAATACTCGCTCTAGGCTCCCAATATTAGAGCGAGTATTTGGACTGAGGCATCCATACCTCTCGAGATGCGAGAGGCGCTACAACAATAGTGTGCGCCACATAGCTACAAACAGTACCATCACAAGCTATTCATAACAGTGTAGCATATTTGTTGCAATTCTGTGCAAAAATTATACTATTTTTTCGTAGGGTTCTTGAGAACTATGTCGTACCAAGCGGGCGATGGCACTCCCAAAAATTGCAATTGTGGGTGCTGTTCGTTGACGCTCTCACAGAAGTGAACGATCGATTCTATCTCTGTATTAGGTAGTGGCCGCATAAGACCGTGCTCAGCGAACTTGTCGAGCATATGTGATGTTGCAGTTGTGTTGTATGGTCCACGTGCTTTTTCGTCTGCATAGAGCGACTTGCGTATACGAAGGCCAAGGTAGAACTGATGAACTTCGGACAATTGCTGGGGTAGAGGGTGGTTCTTCATATTGACACTCATCTCGACACCTGACGCCTGGGCGATAGCCGCAAGGTAAAGTGCTCGTGCTGCGAGATCGGTGCGAATTCTGTGGAATCGTTTGTAGCGGGCGACATCTTCAGGGTCAGCTTTGTGAAGCTCCTCTAGCTTGTGAGCAGCATTGATGCGATCGTCGGTTGGCTCAATACAGCGCTGGGCGGCTGCCTCTTGGGCTTGGTCTGTTATGTAGAGCGTGAGCTCACCATTGCCCAAAACAAGCGCTTGATCGATGGAAAAATCCCCAATCTTTGTAAAGAACGATTGGCCATCAACCTGATTGATGGGGATTTCGTCGATGTCGCGAATTGGTATTAGGGGTGTCGATTGAGATTCGAGCAGCGCACTCCGAGCGGCACCACCATAGATGACGTGGTCCGGTGTGCGCCGCGCTTGGATCTCGTGAGCGGTTTTAGGAAATGATAGTTCGTTGATGGCATGGGTTTTGTACATTGTGTCTGTCTCTAATAACGTTCTGTTTTTATGAGAGCAATAATTAAAATAATTGTAACAAGAAGCTGATTATAGTGCAAATAATATTCTTACATATTGTCAATACGTCTCAATTTGAGCTTCTAAACTTCCAAAACTCTTATGCCTATAACTATCTCTCAGCAACCTCACTGAACTAAAAATATTCTGGCTAGAATATAGCAGCAGGGCTCTCCCGCCTGCTTGGTCGCTGACCCTCTAGAATGTTTTCTTGTTCGGTGGGCTGCTATAAAGGGTAGAAAAATTTTGAAATTTAGGCGTCTGAGATCTCGACCCCCTCTAGAGGGTTAGCCCCCTTATATTTGTTACTTCATCCGATGAAGCAGGAGATCATTAAAGTTGGAAAGACTTCGCCGAGAATAATTGCAAAAATTGTCGCATCTGCTATAATGAGGAACGATATGGTACAAGTAACACGAAAAGACGAGCGCGAGGCGAATGAGAACATCATCCGTCGGTTTAACAGCCGAGTGTTGAAGAGCGGTGTGCTAGCAAAGGCACGGGCATCGATGCGGTTTGCCAAGCCGATCAGCAAGACCGATCGCCGCAAGAAGGCGATCACCCGTCGTCAGCGCAAGGCTGACAAGATGGCCAAAGTTCGCCTGGGGATCCGCTAGGTGACGACGCTCAAGCAGCGTATCAAAGACGAAATGAAAGCCGCTTTGCTTAGCGGCGATCGTTTTGTCGGTGACACCTTGCGCAACCTTGGTGCTGCTATCCTTGATGAGGAAGTGAAGCGAGGTGTGCGCGAGACTGGCCTGGACGATGCTGCCGTCGAGCAGGTGATCGTTCGTGAGGCGAAGAAGCGGCGCGATGCCGCAGCAATCTATCGCACCAATGGTCGCCCTGAACTTGCTGAGCCCGAGGAGCGCGAGATGGCAGTGCTCCAGCACTATCTGCCGCAGCCACTGAGTGATGAGGAATTGCAAGCCGTGGTGACCCAGACGATTGCCGAGCTTGGGGCAGATAATCCACGGATGACGGGCCAGGTGATTGGCGCTGTCAAGGCCAAGGTGGGCAACCGGGCTGACGGTGGGGCAATCGCTCAGCTGGTGCAACGTGCCCTTGCCCCGTAGTTTTATGACACGAGCAATAATTTTTCTTAATAATAACTATAACCACATAATAACAAGGAGGCACAGATGATTCTTTTGTTTGGCCCAACTGGTGCCGGTAAGAGTATGCAAGGGCAGATGCTGGCAGTACGCCAGGGGTGGAAGTGGCTCTCGACGGGTGAGATGCTGCGCCAGAGCACCGATCCAGCGGTGATCGCTACCCTCAAAGCTGGTGAACTGGTGAGCGACAAGCTGACCTACCAAGTATTCGATCATGCGGTGCAAGAGGCGTACCGCAAGCATTACCAAAATATTATTGTTGATGGATTCCCGCGCACCAAAGAGCAAGCCGCCTGGCTCGATGACCACCTCGCACGTACTGGTGATAACATCGACCTCGTGGTGGTGCTAGAAGTGCCGGAGCAAGAAATCATGCGTCGCTTGGCCAAGCGAGGCCGGATGGAGGACACACCCGAGACAATTGCACGTCGCATGGCCATCTACCGCCAAAAGATGTACCCAGTGCTTGGCATCTTTGCTGAGGCTGGGGTGAAGATCATCCACCTCGACGGGACTGGCACCGCGGGCGAAGTGCACGACCGGATTTATGACGAGGTAATGCACGCATGGCCCAACTAATCACTGGTATCAAGACGCCTGAGCAGCTCGAAGCAATGCGCGAAGGGGGCAAGCGCCTAGCGCAGATCTTTGCAGATATCCGCCAGTTTGTCCATGCTGGGGTGAGCGAGAAGCAGATCGATGCCTTTGCGGCCGAGCGGATTGCCGCCTACGGTGCCGAGCCAACCTACAAAACCCCAGAGGTGAACTTCCCTGGGGTGATTTGTATTAGCACCAATGAAGCAATCGTCCATGGCGTACCAAGCGATTATATCTTGCAGCGGGGCGATGTCGTTAGTTTTGATCTTGTCATTACCTACCGCGGGATGAAGACAGACAGCGCCTTTACTATGGTGGTGGACGATGCGCCCGCTGGGGCTATTAAGCACCTACTCCACACTACCGAACGCAGTCTCTATGCTGGCATTGACGCGATCAAAGGGCCAGTGCGCACTGGCGACATTGGTGCAGCGGTGGAAGCTGTGCTGCAAAAGGGCCGCCTTGGGATTATTCGCGAGCTGGTGGGGCACGGTGTGGGCCTCGAGATGCACATGCCGCCCGACGTCCCGAACTATGGCCGCAAAGGCACTGGCCCGCTGCTCCAGCCTGGTGATACTATTGCCATCGAGCCCATGGCTACCCTCGGTGGTAGCGCCATCTACAGTGATACTGCTGGCGATGGCTGGACAATTTACAGCCGCGACGGCAGCCTAGCCGCCCACTTCGAGCACACTGTCCTCATCACTGAGACAGGGGCGGAGATTATGACGAAGCTGTAGAGTGTTGATTTGCCAACACAGTACCAGGTCTAGAAACTCGTCAGGATAATGAATGACGAGTTTATGCTATACTAAGCATACATTAAAGCAACTACAGAGGTATAGATATGGCGACAGACAAGACAACGACACCAACACCGCGCATAGTAAAGATGTGGTTTGATGTAGGAAAAGTCAACACAGAATGTTCGCTCTTTATCGATGGCTTAGATGATAGTGAGTATCTTGTATACGTGCCGTTTACAACAGCGTACGATACGTATAACCTCACATTTGCAAGTGATATGCATCGCCTGTTTGCTAGAGACATTCAATCGTTTTGGTCTCCGTATGGCTTTGCGGCAGGGACATTTGAGCTTATGCAGTGGTATATTCAGATCGCCTTTCGTCCGATCGATAGAACTGTAGATGGAAGCAACTCTCCATCAGTGGTCTATATGACGGTTGTTGGCGATGGGATTAAGCCTGGTGGTGTCTGGGATGTACCAGTCGATCGCAACCAGGTATACCAAGAATATTGCCGCGCTTTTTGTAAGTTCTATAATGAAAAGCATAAGGAACTAGCAGATGTCATTCAGTTTGGCGAAGACGATTTTGTTATGTGGACTAATGAACATCTAGATGGATATCTAGAAAGACACCGTAGCTAAATTTCAAAACTCTCGCTTTCTTCCGCCTATATTGTACAAGACACAGCATAACCTGTATAATGGTACTATGCATGAAAATTCTCAATACGCAGTAGGAATAGATGTCGGGACGACGACGATTCGATGCGTGGTGGGGCATATGAATCCAGAGACAGGTACGCCGACGATTGTTGGCGTAGGGCAGGCACCGAACAGTGGTATGCGCAAGGGTATGGTGGTCAATCTCAGTGGCCCAGCCCGCACGATCGACGAAGCGCTGGGTGAGGCCGAGCGGATGAGCGGCTACGAAGTCAACAGTGCGACGGTGAGTGTCAATGGTGCGCACATTACCAGCACTCGTGCCACTGGGATGATTGCCGTGGGCACGATCGATCACGAAATCAATGATGATGATGTGGCACGCATCGAAGAAGTTGCGACAACAGGCAAAGTACAGGCCAACCGTGAGATCCTCGAGGTCGTGCCGCATAGTTATACACTTGATGGCCAAGCGGGTATCAAAGACCCACTGGGCATGACGGGCACGCGGCTGGAGATTGATGCCAATGTCGTCTCGGCTTTAGCGCCCTATGTGGCGAATTTGCAAAAAGCGGTGGAGATGGCGACCGTCCACCCTCATGCCATTACACCAGCGGTATTGGGGGCGGCTAAGGCAGTGCTGAATGAGCGGCAGATCGAAAGCGGCGTGGCAGTGGTCGACCTCGGTGGAGCAACGACCAGTGTGGCAGTCTTTGAAGAGGGGGACTTGCAGTATGTTGGCGTCATCCCAATGGGTAGTGTGAATGTCACGAACGACCTTGCTATTGGCCTCAAAACTGATCCTGATGTTGCAGAATTGGTCAAGGTCAAGCATGCTGCGGCCGGCATCAAAGCAAGTGACGCGGTGGCTAAGGTGCGGCGCGATAAGGAATCGTACGAGTTTGCTACGGAGGAGATTGATGAGATTGTTGATGCCCGGCTGGAGGAGATTTTCGAGGCAGTACAGAAGGAGCTCAAGAAGGCAGGTCGTGCTGGCAAACTGCCCAGTGGTGTTGTGCTGACTGGTGGCATGGCTCAGATGCGTGGCATGGCGAGCTATGCCAGGGAACAGCTGGGAGTAGCCGCTCGGGTAGGCCGACCAACTGGCTTTACGAGCGGGGTGGCCGACCAGATAGAAAAGCCGCAGTTCGCCACTGCAGTCGGCCTGATGCTCGCCGATAGCGAAGGTGGCCACCAGCCTGCCCAGGCTTACACCAACAGTGGTACAGCGCACGCCAAGGGTGCACTGAGCTGGCTGCGTCGGCTGCTGGGAGGGCTCAAGGCCTAGAATCATACCGATGAGGATGATATACTAAATGGTAATGGTAAAGTTGATAGTTGCACAAGGGGAGAAACGTGAATGCCGGAAGTAAAACCAAGCGAGATCCAAACCTTTGCTAGTATCAAAGTCGTTGGCGTCGGAGGCGCTGGCGGGTCTGCTGTTAATCGAATGAAAGACGCTGGCCTAGCTGGCGTGCAGTTCATTGCAATGAACACCGATGCGCAGGCACTGCATAATTCGCAAGCTGATATTAAGATTCATCTTGGACACAACACCACCAATGGTCTTGGTGCTGGTGCTGACCCTAGTGTAGGTGAGGCTGCAGCGCGTGAGTCGCTCGACGAGATTCGTCAGGCGCTTGAGGGGGCAGATATGATCTTCGTGACGATTGGTGCTGGTGGTGGCACAGGCTCGGGGGCTGGCCACGTGGTAGCAGAAGTAGCGCGTGATCTCGGTATTCTTTGTGTGGGCGTAGCTACCAAGCCTTTTACCTTTGAAGGTGAGAAGCGGCGTATCAATGCCGAGTGGGCGATCAAGCAGTTGGGGCGGCAAGTCGATACGCTCATTACTATCCCCAACGATCGCTTACTTGACACGATTGATCGCCGGACGCCACTACTTGAGACCTTTAAGATTGCCGATGATGTGCTGCGCCAGGGTGTGCAGGGGATATCGGAGTTGATTACCGAGCATGGGCTGATTAACTTGGACTTTGCGGACGTTAAGGCGATTATGAGCAGTGCTGGTAGTGCATTGATGGGGATCGGCCGGGCTAGTGGCGAAGACCGGGCTCAGATGGCAGCCCAGCAGGCAATTGATTCACCACTGATTGAGGTGTCGATCAACGGTGCCAAGGGTGTGCTCTTCAATGTGACGGGTGGCTACGATATGAGTATGGCTGAGATTCAAGAAGCGGCTGAGATTATCACTGGTGCGGTGTCGTCCGATGCCAACATTATCTTTGGTGCGACGCTCAAGCCCGAGCTGGAGGATGAGTTGATTATTACCGTTATCGCGACTGGCTTTGATAGTGATTCGTTCTTTGATGACGACGAACCAAGCGATACCGAAGATGACGAAGAGTCGGCCGAGACGGTTGACGAAGCGGTCGATAGTGTCGATATGGCCATCGACCCCGAGGCGGCTGCTCACTTTGCCCAGGAGAATGAGACGAATATTTGGGATCAATCGATGGATGACGATGAGGATGACACCCCAGCCTTCTTGCGTCGACGCCGCAAAAAGGAGGCGGACGCGTGACAACCCACCGCGACAAGATTGGCAACAGCCGCGTGTTAGAATCGCGTGAGTCAGCTGATGGCGTGACGATTCGCCGTCGCCGCGAGACTCCTGATGGACACCGCTTTACCACCTATGAGCGGATCGAATACCCAACGATTGCAGTGCTCAAGCGAACAGGCTCGCGTGAGCTCTTTGATCGAACTAAGCTTCGCGCCTCGGTGCGCCGCTCGGTCGGTAAGTTCTTCAAATCGGAGCTAGAGCTGGAAGCAATTATTGATGCGGTGGAGGATCGGATCCACGATGCGGGTGAGAATGAGATTGAGTCGCGCGTGATTGGCGGCTTCGTGCTCGATGAGCTCGCAGCGCGCAATGAAGTAGCGTATGTGCGTTTTGCGAGCGTGTTTTATAAATTTAAGACGCTGGACGATTTCGTTAAGATATTAGAGCAGCGTCGGAGTGTTAAACAGCAAGAAAAACAGAGGTAAAATATATGCGCGTCCTTATTCTCTACCGGACAGAAAGCGACTATGCGCGCCGTGTCTTCGATTATCTGCGCGACTTTAGTCGGCGCACGAGCCATGCCATCGAGGAGTTTGACCCAGATACACGTGAGGGGCAATCGCTCTGCCGCACGTACGACATTGTAGAGTACCCCACCATCCTTGCCTTGGCGGATAATGGCCAGGTGCTGGGCATGTGGCGCGGCTTGCCACTGCCCACCATCGACGAAGTAGGGTACTATGCGCGCTAAAACGCCCAAAGCACATACCATGACCACTACTATAGTGGATGACGCAAGCCGTACGCCATGGCTCCGTCGCCCTAGCACAGTGGCCTTACTGGCAGCAGCTTTGGGTAGCGGCCTGGGGCTCGTGGCATCTTTTGTTCTTTCGCTCGAGGCACTGCATTTGGCGCAGCACCCTGGTGGGGCACTTAATTGCGACGTCAATGCTGTGCTGAGCTGCTCCACAGTGGCGCAGCATTGGTCGGCGACGGTATTTGGCTTCCCCAACAGTTTCGTTGGTATGATGACCGTACCAGTGATGATAACGGTAGTGGTAGCACTGCTGGCTGGGGCACGCCTGCCGCGCTGGTTTGTGCGGAGTGCCTGGGGCGGCGCTGTGCTCGGAATGATTTTTGCACTGTGGATGTTTTATATGAGCTTTGTCGTTATTCGCGTGCTGTGCCCGTGGTGCCTAACACTCGATGTGGGTATGCTGCTGATCTTCTTTGGGATGACGCGCTATTGCATTGAGGCTGGGGTGATTGGTGGGGCGCGCACCAAGCGCTTTGCTCGCCATGGCTACGATGTGCTGTGCGGCGTGAGTGTGCTAGTGCTGGCGGTGGCGTTGATTATTGTGAAGTTTGGCGCGGAGCTACTATAGATAAAGTCGTTTTTTGTACGGTAAAATTGTCGAGCTTGTCAGGATTGCAAGTTTTTTAAAATGAACAGAATGTTATATTATTCATCACGTTTTTTGTGTCTATTGGTGTAATGGTGAGTATTTTCTCGCACCAGGGATACTATGGTATGGTGGCAGCTGCCACCATATCGATGCAAGTGAGTTACCTGTTAGCTTGAGTTGCTTGTTTGGCGTAGTAGGAAAACAATACGTGAAGATAATGTATGATGAATTTTAACATAGTTATGAAGCTCTTTGTGGGGTTTAAGCACGACGTGCTGTTAATGCATTGGTTTTGTTGCATAACGCAACCAAAATAGCAAGATAGCGAGAGGAAGATGTCGCCTATTGGCGAGCCTGTGCATATGAATATAGATAGCATTTCGTTCATTATGCGCTATTGATAGCGAGTATGTTGGCAGGCTTGTGCGCATCGTGAATTTGCTAGCAAATATGATGACAATATGCTAATGCCGCCATGCTGCAGTAGATGAAATTTGTCTGAATGTCAATCACAACGTGTTCAGCGAGAGGTGAGTGATATGTTTTGCTAAGTGGTGCAATTTTGAATGAAAGAAAAGGTATGTTCAGTTTGGTGGAGATGTGAAATCGATAGAGTTGTATGGGTTAGTTTAATTTTTATCGGCCGATTGCCAAGCGTGTTTGTGAAGAACAATTCGGCATGTGAGAAAATGAAACGATTAATACCTGAAAAATGAGCGAGCTACAACATTATGGCTGTAATGACAATATGCGTGCGATAGCGGATGGCTGTTGTAAGTTGTGAAGTAGACGCGCGTGATGTTATAGCTTGGCATAGTAGCGAAGATTCTTTGCAAAGCAAGCGAGCAAGTTGCAGCGCGATGCTAAAAATGCAGTGAGGTTCTTGGCTGGGCGATGGTGGCTGCGCATTGACTGATATTTGTTAAAGAAAACTGATTAGTATAAGGGCGCTATAGAGCGAGAAGCAAGCAAAAATGACGCAGCGCCGCAGCACGTAAACTTCATAGAATTGTGTAGATGAAGTGGTGTATCAAAAAAATCATTTCGGTTGCATAATGAAAGTAATATGCTACGCGTAAGAGACATAGCGTGTACGCGACAAAGCGGGCGCTATCATAGCACAATGCAGCGCCCGCAGGCAGATACTATGCGAAGTAAGATGGAAGGTGCAATAATTGGCAATATGCTCATGTCTTTTAAAAAATTCTTAAGCGACACTTATTCCTAGCTACTTACTATATCAACTATGTCGAAGTGGCTTGCATCTATTTTTACATACAGTAATAACAGAATATACACATGTTTCTATAGCGCAAAAATGAGGCTACAGGACACGACATAGGGCGGAAGGAAGACGATCAACTGCTATAGCGAAGTATCGTGCAGCGCGGCAGGCTTGTTGCTCTATATTTTATACCAAACAAAAAATGCAAAATAGCTAAAGATATGTAAGGTATACAAAAAATAAGCGATATGCAAAATATGAATATGCTAAGCAGAACCGTTGCAGAAAAAGGTGGCTGCATGCATACCAAATAGGTATTAGGTATGCATGAGGATGTCATATGCATCCACGCTCTAGATATACAGAAATGCCTGTTATAAGCGCTGTAACGCGCTAAACCCTAGATAGATAAGGGAATTAGGCTATATGAGCATTATGTCAAGCATCTGTGGCCCCTCAGAAGGCAGATAGACCATTGTTTGTCGTTGATAGAAGAAAATGAGGCTGTGTATATGGTGTATAGATCACAACATAGCTCTGTTGTAAAAAACTAGAGTAGTCTGAGGAGAGTAAATTGAGATTGTGTTGTATAAAATACACAATATTGTTGACGGTAAGAGATAGAAAGCGAAGTGTGATATATACAACGATCTATGTTAGAAGCAGACATGCCATATGTATATAAAAAACAACATGCAGAATCACAACGAAATAAACTCGAAAACAAGGGAGATAAAGCGACAAGCCTACAACGTTGTGGATAATAATATACATTGTACATACAACAACAATTGATTTCGCGGCACCATAAGAAGAATAACAGGGGTAAATCAGACAATGTTGTTAAAAGCATAACGCATATAAAATAAAAGTATGCTAATGAACAGCAGAGGTAGACGATTCTTTGCAAAGTATACTAATGCATGATAGAAATCTTCTCGATAGTGTCCCCATTAGTATATTTGGTTACTTTGAGATGATGGTTGGGGCAGATGTAGAGCTTGTTGTGCACCATCTATAATAATGGTATGCTAGCGACATGAAGAACAACACAATTTTACGCATTGGTGCTGGCGCGGCGTTTGTGGCGCTGGGTGGAATATTATTAAGTGAGAGCTTTGGCGTGCAATTTCATTACTGGCGGGAGTTTTGGTATGGTTTGTGTGCGCTTGGATTTATCATGGTTGGTGTGCTCACACTGCGCAATCGCAATTGGCTGTGGGGAGCGCTCTGGGTAGCAGTTGGCCTAACAATTGGCGCGAATGCATTTTTGCATAATAACGTTAATATTTGGCGAATGTTTTTGCCACTGGTGCTGATCGCGATTGGCCTGACGATTATTTTTAATTTGTCGCAGCGCCAGCGCCGTATCGCAAAAAAATCGTCGGACGATAATATGGTTGCCTCCTTCTCGGGCAACACGCGCAAGATAAAAGGCGAATTTGCAGGTAACTCGCTTTCGGCAGCGTTTGGTCAGGTGGATCTCGACCTGCGCCAAGCCAAGATAGAGGACGGTGCAGTGATTGATATTTTTGTTGTGTGTGGTGGCATCAATATTATTTTTCCAGACAATGTCATCGTCAAGACGCAGGTCAATAGTATCTTTGGCGGGGTAGAGGACAAAACCAATGCCGCCAAGAGTGCAAAAAAGACTGTCTACATTCGCGGCGACTGCGTCCTTGGTGGGCTCGAAATTAAATAATAGAAAAAACGATACTTCGCTATACCACGCTTCTTGCTAGCAACGAGAAGCGTGTTTGTTTTTGTGTTGAGGTACACAGGCAGCGGAATGTGGGTTGAAGCTGATACGATAGTAGGCTACTCGATCTTCAACTTCGCACTTGGCTGAGGAGCTTTACTAACGCTACTGGCAACGAGCCACATGTTTGTTGTATACAATTGATAAAATTTTTCGTTGCTGGATTGCTTATCGTCACATATTGATTGTGGTATTGTGATGCTGTGAGAGCGGCCTGGCAATATGTGTCAGCGTGTTTGATTTTTTTATGTGCGCCGATTGATAAGGGCTGTGTTAACTTTGCAAAATTGCGCATGGTGGATGAATGTGCCTCGCTAGTAATAATAATGTGCGCGACAGCAACGTACACAAAAATGTACTATTTACAGAAATAGTGTGTGGAGTAATATAATTTGCCAACCCATTCATCCTTTGTGCAAAAATAAATAAAATGAATTGTTATAATAATATTCAAACTTTATACAAGCAGCGTCCTGCAAGTCTACCTTAGCTACGGCACATACGTAAAGCATAAAAATGTGATGGTAAGATTTTTGCGCAAGGTATGCTTTGAGGCGGGTGAGCCAGAGCGCCACGAATGCCAGTATACTGTGCCAAGCATTCTTGCTATACTAAAATTATGAACCGTTGCTCCTGGGCTGAATCTGGCGATAACGAGCGCGCCTACCATGACACTGAGTGGGGTGTGCCGCTATATGATGATCAGAAATTATTTGAACTGCTCTGCCTGGAGGGTATGCAGGCTGGCCTGAGCTGGAGTACGATTCTGGCTAAGCGAGTGGGTTACCAGCAGACTTTTCATCAGTTTGCAATTGCTCGCGTCGCAGCTATGACGGATGCAGGGCTGGAGGCGCTTACTCACGACACGCGCATTGTTCGTAACCAGCGCAAAATTTATGCGGTGCGCACCAATGCCCAGGCGGCGCTGCAGGCTATTTACCGGCATGGCAACCTGCAGGCGTACTTATGGGGTCTGGCGGGTGGTGCACCAGTGCAACATCACTGGCATACTGCAAGTGATATCCCCGCCGATACGGCTACGTCCCGGGCAATGAGTGCGCAGCTCAAGCGGGATGGTTTTGCCTTCGTCGGCCCAACGACATGCTATGCCTTTATGCAGGCCGCCGGCATGGTGAATGACCATGTGGTGGGGTGCTTTCGGCACAAGGAGTGCGCGGCGCTAGGTGCTGCAAGCAGGAAGAGTGATTAAACTCATGGTTAATGATCAAATTGCCAGAGCTCCACATTATCTTCGGTTGGCGTCTGCACCGTTTGGCACCATTGTATCTGGCCAGAAAACCATCGAGTCACGATTGTATGATGAGAAGCGCAAGCAATCCAGCTAGGCGACACAATTATTTTTATATATAGAGAAGACTCGCACCTAACGATTACTGCACGGGTGGTAGGGTTGCTGCGCTATACGACATTTCGCGATTTATTTATGCATAATGACCTAGCAAAGTTTGGCGGCCCCAGTGTTGAGCGGCTTGAGAGACAAATGAACGAATTTTATTCCATAGATGACCAGCAGAAGTACGGTGTTGTGGGTATTGAGTTTGAGCTTACCGTATCTGTTTGATCATAAATAGGGCCTACCTTGCTGTAGCAGACTAGTTCTCGCTACTACAAGTGAAAGTACGTACTCATACTCTCTCGCTACTACTTATGCAAGATGCGGCTACCAGGTGCTTTTCAATTGGTCTGGCCTTGGGTATAATAGACCCAGAGGCATTTTTGCGTAGCTTGTGGTGCGCAAAATGAGTGGCTATCACCCACGAAGCCTGCGGGAAGAAATTGGTTTGTTATGTTCATAAAGAGCTGTGAATCTAAAGAGCCAAGAATAGACCCCGCCGCGAATGCTGCGACAAGGCAATAATCAAGTGCTGAAAGAGTATAGCTATTTTCGTCATTTTGCCAAGAAATGCTAGAATCACTTCTTTTGGAATCGAGATGGTACCGTCCGCGCGAATACCCAGCGGATTCTCGAAGCCCAGAAGAGGTGATTTTTAATTATATAAGGAGTAGCCATGCCATTGCCAGCCCACAAGTCAGCCTTGCAGCATGCCATTCGCCATGAATGCGCGGCGCTGTGGCCACTGCTCGAGGCGGCTGATTCCTGGGCGGATGAGCAAGTACTCTTGGGGCAGGTGAAGGGCACGATGATGAGTCCTCATCAGTTGGCCAGTTACCTACTGGGATGGGCTACCACAGTGCTAGAGTGGGGAAATGCATATCGTCAGACATATACGGTGCCGACGATTATTACCACTGACTATGGTGTAGTAGCGCAAAAGTTTTATGCGCAATATGCCGATATAGCATATAGTGCCGTACTAACAAAGCTCCATGAAACAGTAGTAGCGATTGAGCAATTGATCGAGCAGACATCAGAGGATGATCTCTATCATATCGTATGGTACCAGACAAAGACGAGTGGCCGGGAATATACCATGGGGCGGATAATTGAGCTCAACACAGTTGCGCCACTGCGGAATGCACGCGGCAGGTTGCGTAGAGTTATGAAGGAAAGAGGATGAGCACTATGCCGCAGAATAATCGTGTGACGAGCTTTGCAATCGATCGGGAGTATGATTACATTATGTATGATACGACTGACATGATTCGCGCCATGAATTTTCCGCGGGAGATTGCGGGATTGCTTCTAAAGACTGATGAATTTCATCTGTCGCTGTTTGAGGTACTTGGTGAGTATGGGGTGGACGAGGCTGGCTATGAGCAGCTCGAGCGACTCTCGCGCACGGCTGGTGCAGCGATGACGACAAAGCCAGAATTGACAGGTGAGTTCTGTAGATTGGTCGATAATGCAAAGGGTCGCGAAACAATTATTGCACTTGCCCAGTGGAGCGAGCTTGAAGCGTGGCGTGATGCAATTCGTGAACTGATACCTCAGGCAGAGTTCATGATTCCACATGTCACGTTATATACCAACCATAATGGCGCAATTGGCTATAGCGACAGAGATGCGTATCGAGCCCAGCCGCTTGATGCAGCAATAAAAGCAACGCTCCGCTCTGTATACCAAAAGCGAAAAGAAGTGGAGCACAACCATGCATGAACATTGGCAGCCGCCGCACACCTATGAGAAAGCACCCGCCTGCATTACAACAGTCGTGCCAGGCAGCGAGCAGTTTGCATTGCTCAAGCAAGATATGGGTGTTTCTGATCGCTATGAAGCAACGCTTACAGAGCTGGCTATGCAGGGCAAGGCGGTGGTGTTTGCTGCAGTGGAGGACGGCCGTTATGTGGGACGGGTGACACTGCGGCATGATTGGACTGAGCGGCCAGAGATTGATGAGCCATCAGTGAGGATTGAGGATGAGTACCCTGGCTTGCCGCAGATTAATGCACTTGAGGTGGTAGAGCAGTATCGTGGCCGTGGTATTGCCACGCAGTTACTCGCTGCAGCGGAGGATGAGGCGTGCCAGCAGGGGTTTGACCGAGTTGGCCTGGCGGTAGATATTACCAACAAGAGGGCGATGGGTATCTACGAGAAGCGCGGCTATATGTATCGATTGGTGGCAGACAAGCCAACCTTCACCAGCGTGTACCACCGGACAGATGGCACTAATGAAGCTGGCGAGTATTACTTAATGACAAAGCAAGTGCGAGGTAAGGGGTGATGCAGCCTGGGCGAATCCTTATCTATGGTGACTCGAACGTCTGGGGCGACAAGGGCTTTGGCGAGAATGGTGCTCTGTTGGGGCGCTATGCTACCGAGCAGCAATGGCCGAACATCCTCCAGCAATTACTCGGTGATGAGTATGACATCATCCAAGCGGGGCTGTGTGGACGGACAGCAGGGGAGTATGCAGAGCAAGCACCATATCTTGGTGGCAAGATTGGTTACGAAATAGCACTGCGAGAGGCTAGTCCGGTGAGCGGGGTGATCATCGCGCTTGGTGTGAATGATGCACAAAATGAAAGTGCTTCTGGCGAGCAAATTGTAGCTGATTTACAGTGGTATAGCGCCTATACCCAGGCCTATGCAGCTGATAGCGAGAATGGCATGGCTAGTAGTGGCAGCGTGTGGTATATTGCGCCTGCTATTGCGCCGGTTCAGTGCTATGCGCCGCTTGCCAGCAAGCTACAGTGCATCAACAAAAAGCTATGTGCTACTCATACAACCATTAGTAATCCACTTAACGACCATGACGATTATGCGCCTGATGGCATCCATTTCTCACTGCAAGGGCATCGGCGAGTGGCGCAGGCAATATATAAGGCTATAAAGGAGGGTGTAGCGAGATGAATCGACAGTATATAGCAGAGCAATCACCGCAAGTACGCGTTGGTGTGGGTGTCTTTATCTTGCGTGATGGGAAATTCTTGATGCAGCAACGACAGGGGTCGCATGGTGCTGATACGTGGAGTGTCCCTGGTGGCCATATCGAATATGGTGAGACGCCTGAGGAGGCAGCGATCCGTGAAGTGCGCGAAGAAACAGGCTGCGAGATTACTAACCTGCGCTTTGCTGCTGTCACGAATGATATCTTTGCTGATGACCACAAGCACTATGTGACGTGGTGGCTGACGAGCGATTGGCGGTGTGGCGAACCTTCTATTACCGAACCAGATAAATGTAAAGAACAGCGCTGGGTAGACTTTGACACGCTGCCACAACCGTTGTTTTTACCCTGGCAGCAACTGCAGCACAGCGAATTTATAACGCAGATTCGACACGCAGTATCATAAAGTAAGCAAGGAGGAAATGTATGACAAAAATAACTTATTTCGTCCACGGTACGACGACGGATAATGAAACTGGCAAGGCGACTGGCTGGTTACCTGGTGAGCTGTCAGCAGTGGGGGTTCAGCAAGCGCAGGCGCTGCCAGAGCAAGCGGCCGATACTAGCTTTACTGTGGTATTTTGCTCGGATCTTGGCCGAGCGATCGATTCAGCCCGGCTTGCCTTTGGTGCAACGCATCAGATTGTTATTGATAAACGGCTGCGCGAGGCAAATTATGGTGATAATAATGGCATGGATGGTGCCTTCAAGGCCAGCTTACTCCCCTTTGTCGATGCACCATTTCCGCACGGCGAGAGCTACCGCGATGTGGAGGCGCGCATGCGCGACTTTGTGGCGATGCTGCAGCGCGACTATGCTGGTCAGCACATTGCTATCGTGGCGCACGAAGCACCGCAGCTTGCGCTAGACGTCATTCTTGATGGCAAGACCTGGCCAGAGGCAATAGCAACCAACTGGCGCGAAGTTGGCTCGTGGCAGCCTGGGTGGGTGTATGATACAGAGGTAATAGAGGGGTCAAATGAATAGTACATCACAAGACGCTTGCCTAGCGGCCAATGATGGAGAAAAGGCATGCACAGCCTCTCTTGCACAGTTGCGCATCGCCCTTACTGTTAGCTGGGTCAAGCAGACGGCCTCTCCGCTGGTGACCTGGACGCCACACAACCCAAGCAGCGGGCAGTGTGCTGTCTCGGCCCTGGTGCTACAGGATTATTGTGGTGGCGAGATTTGCCGCTGCGTGGTGGCGGGCACGCCGCATTATTTCAACCGCATTGATGGCCAGGTGGTGGATAGCACGGCCGCGCAGTTTGGCGCGGTGGCGATTGATTACGATACCTCCACCGTGCGTAGCCGCCAACGGATTCTGCGCCACGCCGACACTCGCCAGCGGTATGAGCTGCTGAAGGGACGGGTAGAGCGGTTTTTGGTTGAGCTGGATGTGGTGGCTCAAGCAATTGGGCGCGTCGATTACGGCCATATGGGCGAGGATTGTCTACAGGAACAGACTATTTGGTTTGGGGATAATAATGACATTGTCATTGTTGGCGAAGCGCCAGCGCGAACTGGCTGGGTAGAGAGTGGTGTTGCTTGGCATAATACAGCGGGGAAGCTGCTGCCAAGTGGTGTTATCATGCAAAAGCTACTAGCTATCCTTGGCAAGGAGCTATTGGCAGTTACGTTTACAGAGGCAATCAAGTGCTTTCCGTCTGATCGCCGTTATCTTAAGGATCTAGCCGCTCTCTATAGACCAACGCTTAGACAGCAGTTGCGCATACTAAATCCAAAACTCATCCTGACGATGGGGACTATCCCGACCCAGGCACTGATTGAGGAGCCGTTCCGCCGGCTGAGCGACGTTGTTGGTAAACGGTACGCCATGGGCGGGAGTGTAGTTATACCAATCTTTCACCCGTCACCAATATCGCCGCGTGGATACAAGGATAATGTGCCTATTTTTGAGATGATACAACGTAAAATATTGGAGGTAGCATAATGACAAAGATTAAGCAATTTAGAGATCCGCAACTCGTCACCGATGGGTCAATTGTGGGATTTTATCCGCGAGAGTTTTATGTGTTTGATAATTTTGCAAGCTTTCAAATTGATTGGCGTGGGCGTCGCTGGCCGACCAGTGAGCATGCATATCAGGCGGCACACTTTTTTGATACGGCACCAGAGTTGGCGGAGCAGATTTTTCAGGCGCGCTCTGCACATGAAGCGTATAAAATCGCTAAGGCAAATGCCGACAAAGCGCCTCAGAACTGGGACGAAATAAAAGTTGGCATTATGGAAGAAATCGTCCGCGCCAAATGTGAGCAAAACCCATACGTTAAGCAAAAACTGCTTGAGACGCTGGATGAGGAAATTGTTGAAGACTCGCCAAAAGATGCTTTCTGGGGTTGGGGTGAAAACCGCGATGGCCACAATGAGCTGGGCAAAATTTGGATGAGATTACGAAATGAGTTAAATAGTGAAACGCATGAAATGAATACAAATCAAGGAGGAAACCAATGAAATTCACACACGGAACACGCCGCCGAGCGGCAGAATACGAGAAGGACTGGGTGCAGCGCTGGAAGGATGACCAGACGTTCCAGAAGTCGGTGGCGCAGCGGCCGGCGGATAATGCCTATGTCTTTTATGACGGGCCGCCGTTTATCACCGGGGTGCCACACCACGGTACATTGCTGAGCTCAATCGTCAAGGATGCGGTGCCGCGCTACTGGACGATGAAGGGCAAGCGTGTGGAGCGCCGCTGGGGCTGGGACTGTCATGGCCTGCCTGCAGAGAATTTCGTCGAAAAGCAGATGAACATTGTGGATCGACGGCAGATTGTGACGAGCAATGACCAGTCAGCACCACTGGATAAGGACGGTAATCCCTTGCCGACTATTAGTCTGGAAAGATACATCACCAAGGCGCGCGAAAGCATGGTGGCGAATAGCGAGACGTGGCAGAGCGTGATCGACCGGATTGGTCGCTGGGTGGACTTTACGGGTGCCTACCGCACCATGGATAAGGACTTTATGGAAAGCGTCTGGTGGGCGTTTAAACAGCTGTACGAGGCGGGCAAAATCTACGAAGGCGAAAAGGTGCTGATGTACGACACCAAGTTCGCCACCCCAGTGAGCAAGGCCGAAGTGACCATGGACAACGACGCCTACCAGACAGTGACCGACCCGAGTGTGTATGTGAAGTTTAAGTTGAATGATGCACAAAAGCCAGCAGGCTTTGACGAATGCGAGAGGAGTTATGTTGGTGCTTTGTTGGTGGATACAAATGGCAAACTCATTACGCAGCAGCGAGAGGATAAGCCAGACATCACGAATCCAGGGATGGTGAGTCTCTTTGGCGGGACGAGCCATGAGGGTGAGTCGCCAATTGAGACACTGCGCCGTGAGCTTCAGGAGGAGCTTGAGCTTGAAGTAAATTCGAGCAATCTACTACTACAGACCATCAAGCATGAAAATGGAACAAATGTTGCATGTTCCATCTATATTGTTACTGGCGTTGACACTGAAAAACTCAAACTGCATGAGGGTGCAGGGTTTGCCACAGGTACGCCAGAAGAGTTATTAAGCCGTCCCGTGACGGGTGTAACTCAGCAGGCGATTGAAGCATTTATGGCGCAACGCAAAGATATTTCGCAGTACAACTACGTGATTCTCCATGGATACACAGGCAGGAACGACAAGAACTTTATCCCGTGGCTTAAGCACGAATTAGAGCAGCGTGGTGCCAAAGTACAGGCACCGCAGCTCCCCAATACGGACAACCCAACAGAGGTTGAGCAGGTGCAATATGTGCTTGACCATGTGCAATTTGATGAAAACACTGTGTTGATTGGTCATAGTCTTGGTGGATTGGTGGCGATGCGTGTGCTGGAAAAATTGCCGCACAAGATTCATCACCTCATGTTGGTAGCACCAGCAGTCCTAAGACAATTTTATCAAGGAAGTGATGATATCGACACAAAAACTGGTGAGAGAAAGCGGTTTATCGATCACTTTAGTTATGACTTTGATTTCGACAAAATAAGTAGCCAGGCGGTGCATAAGACGATCTTGCAAGATAATAACGATTCAGAATCGCGCAAACCATCCATGCGGTATATTGCTGATAATATTGGTGCAACACTGTGCAAAACAGTTGCAAACAAAAGGCATTTTGTGGCAGAGCAAGAACCATTTATTCTTGAAACATTGTTGGCAAATGAGGATGGTGATGATGCTTTTCTCCTCGCCTGGACGACCACGCCATGGACGCTACCGGCCAACTTGATGCTGGCTGTCAACCCAGATATGACGTACTGCGAAGTGAAGGTATCAAAGGGTACAAAAAACGTGTTCTTGATCTCGGGTAAGCATGCCTATGCATCGCGTGAGTACTATCCGCAGCTGAAGCAACAGCTTGAGCAACAGGGGTATACAGTAACGATCATTGACCACATTAACCCCGATAGCCCAGACTTAACAGAAAATGTAGAGCAGTTGGCGCAATACGACTTTACTCATGCGCATGTGGTGACGCATTCGCTGGGTGCAGCAACGTTCTTGAAATATTTGCAGGATGCTAATGTGACGGTTGCATCGCTGACGATGATTGCGCCAGCGTATGGTGTGTCAAACAGCAGTGATAAGCAATGGAAGCAAGAATCGGGCTACGTCGATCTCGCGGTTGATCTCTCCCAAGTGCGACGAAAGATCGCTCAGCGGCCAACTATTGTCTATTCGGACGATGCTGAGGTGCTTAACCAGGGCTTTGTGCAGCTTGGCACAGAGCTTGACGCGGTGATGCAATATGAACCCGGCAAGGGGCACTTCTTTGCGGCGGAGAAGAGTTTGGCACCAGAGATTACACTGCTACTAAGTGAAAAACTCATCCTTGCCGAAGAAGCTCTCGAGCGCACCCTGCAGGACGAAAAGCACCAGCCGCTTGATTACGACGTGCTGCGCACCTTCCCCGGCAGCGAATTGGTGGGTAAGAAGTATCAGCCGCTCGATACCGGCTCAGCTTGGCCAGACAGTGACAAGATTCACACTATTTACGCGGCGGATTTCGTGTCGCACGAGTCGGGTACGGGCATTGTGCACATTGCGCCAGCCTACGGTGAGGATGACTTTGAACTTGGTAAAGCCAATGGCATCGCGCCCTTCCATGTGATTGATGATAACGGTTACTACACCGATAGCAATTACAAAGGCCTGGAAGTTTGGGATAATAATAAATTTATCGCCAAAGACCTGAAAGAAAAGGGTGCGGTGTGGAAGATTGAGTACATTCGCCACGAGTATCCGTTTAATCCGCGCTCTAAGCAGCGCATCATGTACCGGGCCATCCCCAGCTGGTTCTTCGATATCCAGGGGCAGAAGCCGCTTATGCTAGAGCAAAATGAGCATATCAATTGGTTTCCGACCCACCTCAAGCACGGCCGCTTTGCCAAGAATATCGAGCAAGCACCAGACTGGAACCTGAGCCGTGATCGTTTCTGGGCGACGGCCATGCCGGTGTGGAAGGGTGACCGCGGCACCGTCAAGGTGGTCGGCTCGTACGCGGAGCTCAAGGAGCTGAGCGGCGTGGAGCTGGATGATTATCACCGCCCGTGGGTGGATGACATCACCTTTACGATTGACGGCGAAACGTTTACGCGCATCGACAAGGTGCTGGACTGCTGGTTTGAGAGCGGCAGCATGCCGTTTGCGCAGCTGCATTATCCGTTTGAAAACCAGGCCAAGTTTGAGCAGAATTACCCGGCGGACTTCATCGTTGAGTACATCGGCCAGGTGCGGGCGTGGTTCTACTACGTGCACGCCGTCAACGCCGCCTTGGCGGAAATTGGTGCCTTTGGCCAGGCTGGTGCCCAGCACAAAAATGCCTACAGTAATGTCATCACTACTGGTGTGGTGGCGGGCAATGACGGCCGCAAGATGAGTAAATCCCTGGGTAACTTCACCGACCCGAACGAGCTGATGGATAAGTTCAGCGCTGATTCCTTACGCTTCCTATTGCTGAGTAGCCCGCTACTTAACGGCGAGGACTTTGCTCTGCATGACAAGGACGTAGGTGATGTGGCGCGCAAGCTCAGTATGATTTGGAATATGTATGATTTCTTTACCATGTATGCGGAAGTCGATGGTTGGGAGTTTGATGGTGAGCTGAAAGATCCGCTGGGCGAGTTGACAAATCCGCTCGATATCTGGATCATCAGCCGCTTGCACGAGCTGGTGGCGGAGGTCGAGCGGCAGATGGATGCCTATAACATCCCTGATGCGCTCAGCCCAATTTTGCCGTTCCTGGACGACGCCAGCAACTGGTACGTGCGCCGCAGCCGCCGCCGTTTCTGGAAGTCGGAAGATGATGGCGATAAGAATGATGCCTACCGCACGCTGCACTATGTGCTGGTGCGCCTGAGCTACCTGCTGGCACCGTTTACGCCGTTCTTGGCCGAGGAGTTGTACCATAATCTGACCGGTGATGATGAGTCGATTCACCTCAAGGATTGGCTGCCAGCTGGCGCGGTGAATGAGCAGGTGTTGGCTGATATGGCCCGTACGCGCGAGCTGATCAACAACGGACTAAGCTTGCGTATGCAGAAAGATGAGAAACAGGAGTCGGTAAAGGTACGCCAACCTTTGCAAGAGTTTGTATATCCAGGGGGTCAGTTAGCTACATACTATGAGAGCATTATTGCTGAGGAGTTAAATGTGAAAAATGTCATTAATTCTCCTGTGGCAGCTGGTTATGGAGCATCTGGGCTAGTTGAAGGTTTAGTATTTCTTCCGTTTGGTGGTAGCAGTATTGCGCTTAATAAAACCATTACCCCTGAGCTCAAGCGCGAAGGCTTGATGCGCGAGGTCATCCGCCACGTGCAGAGCGCGCGCAAGAAGGCTGGGCTACAGGTGGATGATCGGATTATACTGCACCTAGCAACGAATGATGAGCAGCTCCGTCAAGCCCTCACTGAGTATGCAGACACAATCGCGAGTGAGACGCTCGCGACAATGAAGCAGCCAGGCGATGCACTCTACCAAACGACGGCCACGGTAGATGGTGCCGAGCTGCAGATTAGCCTCGCCAAAGCATAGGACTACAAGGAACAACATGCTCAGCTCAAGTTGCGCATCAGTAGTGAGACGCCACTCGAGCTTGGTGGCTGGCAATATTTGAGTTTCTATAGCTATCCTCACCCCCTGCGCTAGCACAGCGTCCTCACTAAAAATGTTGAGAGACCAGCTACAAAACAAGCAGCAGTTGCTCGTTTTATCAACATATTTGACGTAGTCAATGTGTGAGGCTGGCTACCAGTAGGGAGTATTAAAATCCAGCTCTTCGCTCGATCGCTTTCTCTCGTGGTAGCTTTTGCCTCTGTTTTTCTCAAAAAACTAAAGGAGCGCAGAGCGACAATTACTACAATGGAGCTAGAAGCCTGCACGATAATTGAGTATTATGACTAAACTACCTACTACCACACCCACCTCCTCACTACGCCAGCGCTTGGCGGGGTTGTGGCTGGTGGTGCGGATTATTTGGCGGGAGGCACCACTGACGATTGTGGTCCAGGCAGTGGGAGCGGTGCTGTCGGCGGTGCTGCCACTGGCCACGGCATACTATTCCGCTCTTGCGACAACGGCTTTGGCCGAGGCATATGCGACGGGTGGTCAGCCGCAGCTCCTCACCTATGTAGTAGCGACTGTGGTACTGGGCGTTGTGGCGAGTGTGTGGTCGGTGGTGCAAGGGTATTATGACCAAGTGTCGCGCTACCGCATCGAGGCGGCCATGAGCGACCACATGTATGCCCGTCTCCATGCGCTGGATTTTTGGCGCTACGATGACCCTGCGACCATTGATATGTTTGATAAAGCGCAGCGCTTCGTCCAGTCATTTTCGTACCTCTTTATCCAACTGGTGCGAATGCTGACGGCGCTGGTGTCGCTGGCAACAAGCCTGTGGATGATGGTGATGGTGAGCTGGTGGCTGGGGTTACTCGTGCTTGTGGCGCTTGTGCCAAGTAGTGTGGTGCAGGTGCGACTGTCGCGTTTGCAGGCTGGCCACTGGCGCGAGCAGGTGGGTGTGCGGCGGCGCATGGCGTGGATCGAGCATATCCTTAGCCGGCCGAACTTCATTGCTGAGCTGCGTCTCTATGGAGTGATTCGCCATCTGCTTGGTGAGCGAGCAGCACTGCGGGATAAAGATCGGCTGCGGGTGCTTAGTTACGAGCGCCGCTTTATGGGGCAGCGCCTGGGCGGGGAGGTTATTCAGGCGGCAGCAGAGGTAGTGGCGCTTGCTTGGGTGGTGCTGGAGATCGTGGCACACCGTCAGCCAATTGGGCAATTTGTGCTCGTGCAGCAAATGGTAGGGCGAGTGATGAGTGGGATGGATAGCATCATCAGTACATATAATATGATTGACGAAGACCTCGCCACCATGACAGACTACCAGCAGTTTATGGCGCTGCCTACCATGAGCCAGGCAGCCACCATTGATGAGGTAACGCTGCGCGATGCGATCGCGGTGCAGCGGGCGTCGTTTTGCTATCCGGGCACGCAGACGGCAGTGCTGCGCGATATTTCTCTCACGATTCGCCGTGGTCAGCATATTGCCATCGTGGGCGAAAATGGCGCTGGCAAGAGCACGCTCGTTAAGCTGCTCACCGGCCTGTATCAGCCCAGCAAAGGCAGCATTACCATTGACGGGCACGATCTCCGCCATATCAGCTCAGCGGCCTGGCACCGGCAATTGGCCGTGCTGGGGCAGGAATTCATCCGCTACGACTTCGCCACGGCGCACGAGAATGTCTGGTATGGCGATGTCTCGCAGCCAGTGGATGCAGCGCGCCGCGATGCTGCACTGTGCCAGGCCGAGGCAGCCGATTTTGTCCGCAAACTCCCCCATGGTGGGGACAGCTATATCAGTAAATGGATGGAGGCAGATGACCACGAAACAGGGGTCGATCTATCTGGTGGGCAGTGGCAACGCCTGGCCTTGGCGCGCAACTTGTATCGCAATGCGCCCATCATCATCCTCGACGAGCCCACCAGCGCCATCGACGCTGCTGCCGAAGCACGCATCTTTCGCCATCTCTTTGCCCAGCAGGGCAAGACCATCATCACCATTAGCCACCGCTATAGCACTGTTAAGAAGGCGGATGCCATCTACGTTATCGCCCACGGCCGCATCGTCGAGCAGGGCACTACCACCGCACTCATGGCGCAGCGTGGTGCATTCTATGAGATGTTCAAAGAACAGATATAGTTTGGTATAATAGGGGTGTGGCGCCGTGGCCGAGAGGTTAGGCAGAGCTCTGCAAAAGCTCGTACAGCGGTTCGAGTCCGCTCGGTGCCTCCACGTAGTATTATTTTTGGAATGCTTTATACCAGCCCATTTGCTGTGCAGTGTGTCGCTTATGGCAATTCGCACAGAGGATGCGGCATTTTTTCATTTCGACCACGACGTCTGGCCACGAGTATCCCAGTCGGACTGCTTGCGAGATGCTAAAGCGCTTCGACTTTGGGTCAATATGGTCAAACTCTAGTACACGAACATCATCCTCACCACAGATTGCGCACGATTTATCACGCAAATAAGCAAGCATATTGTAGCGAAATTCGACGCGTAGTCGCTCGCGGCGCTGCTTGGCACGCTGCTGGTAAGCTGCTTGGTTCTTGCGATAATGCTCAGCGTGGGTCGTGCGGCGCTGAGCTTTATAACACTGCTTGCATTGGGCGTGGCGTGTGCCAGTCGCAGTGTTCCTCACGAAAAAGTCGCTTTTTGGCTTGTGTTCGCCACATTTTGAGCATGGTTTCATGATTCGTAAAATAGGTTATGACATAAGTAGGTCGCGCAGCTCAGGGAAGGTTGGCTGTTGGAAATGACCTCGGTCGATGAATACATGGCTTTTTGCGCTTGGTAGATCAGACTGAAACTTTGCTAGCTCAGTAAACGGTACGATGGGGTCGTCTTTACTATGTAATAGGTGGATTTCTTTGGCGGATTTTTCGAGCCTAGTGGCGCTTGGTAATATAAAATCGCCCAAGTCTTCGTGAGTTGCATCATCATATGGAGCAGCAATTAAGATGAGTCGAGTGACTGGCGTGCTAAGAGGGTTCTCGTGTAAATACTTTGCCAAGAATATTCCCCCAAGGCTACTGCCAATGAGCTGCACATCATTGCCAAGCAGTGGCAGCAACTTCTCGAAGTAAATTTTCCATTCGGAATACCGCGCGTTTTGCTTGTTGGGCATAGTAGGTAGGAGTACATCAAAATCTGTCATTGTCACAGCGAGCCAATCGCGCCATTTTGTTTTACGAAAAAGACTTTCATAAGTAAGCGGGTTAGTGCGCAGCGCGGAGAGATAGCGCTCGTAGGAATCAAAAGGTGATCCACCATGAATATGTACAATTTGCTTCATAAACATAGTATAATACAAGCAGCACATGGCTGCTATGCCAGAAGTGCAGCTGCACGCGCGAGTGGCGGAACTGGTAGACGCGAGGGACTTAAAATCCCTTGGCCAAAAGCCGTGCGGGTTCGATTCCCGCCTTGCGCACCAGGCGTGATATAACAGGGAAAACCACTCGGGGAGAGTGGTTTTTTCTTCTGCACAGTCGGGAGAGTAGAATATGGTGGCGGTCGTAGTAGCTGCCAACCCAAGATTTATTGTAGAATTACCATAGCGGCTAGTATAAGCCACACAATTTGGTATAATAAGGCTATAACCAAAAAGGAGAAACGACACTATGACAACAGCATTAATCGTTTTGCTCGGCGTGATTGGCCTGCTCGTTCTGTTTGGCATCTTCATGTGGGCAACGTACAACAGCTTGGTCAAGCTGAAGATCCGCGTGGACGAAGCCTGGAGCGACATCACCGTCCAGCTCAAGCGCCGAACAGACCTCATCCCCAACCTAGTGGGTACTGTGAAGGGCTATGCGTCGCACGAGAAGGAAGTCTTTGAGAAGGTGACAGAGGCTCGCAGCGCCATCATGAATGCTCAAGGTGTGCAAGAGACAGCTGCAGCAGAGAATATGATCGAGGGCGCTCTGAAGAGTTTGTTTGCTGTGGCAGAGGCTTATCCAGACCTCAAAGCTAACCAAAACTTCATCCAGCTGCAGCAAGAGCTGGTGGACACAGAGGATAAAATCCAAGCTGCGCGCCGCTTTTACAACGGTGGTGTGCGCGACCTCAACACCCGCATCGCCATGTTCCCCGCCAACATCGTGGCTGGCATGCTGGGCTTTAAGGCTCGCGAGTTCTTCGAGGTCGAAGACCGCGCCAGCGTCGAGAACCCAGTGCAAGTGCAGTTCTAGGTATCACGCGCAGTATAGCGAAACCGCCCTTGATGGAGGGCGGTTTTTTTATTGTGTTGCAACAGCGTAAGGGCTGTGATGTTAGGTTGTATGTCATTCTTGGAGTGAGGGGTGCTTGAGAAGAGTTATGGCTACAGTGAGCGGCTTATCGCTTGGCTGGGGTGTTTTATCTAGAAGGTGAGGCGCGTTAGTAGAATAAAATCATTGCAATGATTGGGAATGCTAGAGCGCTGCCAGCAGGTGAGAACATCGCAAGAGGCGAACATGACAAGCAGAGCAGGAGAGGGCAGACACCCTTCTAGGATGGATGTCATGTTCGATAGGGATGTCACACGAAGAAGTGCACAAACCACCCTGACACTAGCGTGAGAGTAATGAGGATAAATAGTCTCAAATACTTCTCTAGGTCAGAGCAATTGCTCCGCTCCCCTGATGACGAGCCATTAATAAGACTCGCGGTTAGCATGATGCCAAGAGATTGAAACATGCTGATTTGTGGCACTCCAAAAATGGGAACAATAAACCAGCCCCAAAGTAGGCTAAACGTCCACACTCCGAGAAATCCGGATGCAAACACAAGTACACACTCAGCAATGACGGTACCCCTAGTCTTCGTCTCTTTCTCGGTAATGGTGATTCTGACGTCACTCATCATCTTACTCTCTCCCCACCCAAGCGGACGCTCGTGTAGAATAACACTGGTCGACGCTCGGATGCGGCGACTCAAGGTGGGGTGCTGGGGCGCAGCTATGTAGCCATGCCTGGGCAGCCCACCTTGAGCGGTATGCTCTGCTTGTCAAACAACACTTTTGGACAAAATGCGAACATATGTCAACAAAAGCTGATATATATATATCAATATATGAGGGGCGAGTCAAGTGGGTGCAACGTAGGCCCGAAAACCTCACTAATAGTCAGCGCAGAGAATGCGGCGCTCGGAGATTAACGCGAGTGCCTGCAAAACCACCATTATCTGCTACAATATATCTATGTACAGAGCAATTGCACACAACAAACGTAATACAGTTATTTTGATGATCGTCTTCGTCGCGATGGTGGCGGTGATTGGCCTGGCGGCGCAGTTGATTATGAACAGCCGCGGCATGCAGGGCAACCTAACGATCTTTTGGGGAACGTTTATTGGGGCGCTGATCTATGCACTAGTGCAGTACTTCATTGCTTCCAAGCTTGCTATGAGTATGACTGGTGCGGTGGAGATTCGCAAAGCGGATAACCCCCGTTTGTGGCGCATTGTCGAGAATCTTGCCATCACGGTGGGCTTACCCATGCCGCAGGTGTATATTATCGACGATCCAGCACCGAATGCCTTTGCCACTGGTCGCGACCCCAAGCATGCCATTGTGGGCGTAACGACGGGCCTGCTGGAGATTATGGACGACCGCGAGCTGACCGCTGTGCTGGCGCACGAGATGGGGCATGTCCAAAACTACGATATTCGGGTGAGTATGATTACCTTTGGCTTGGTGAGTGCGATCGGCCTCGTGTCAGATATTGCGCTGCGCATGCTGTGGTTCCGCGATAATGACAACCGCGAGACTAATCCGGTGCTACTGGTGCTTGGCATTGTGGCTATTATCCTTGCGCCCATCGTGGCGGCCATTATGCAAATGGCGGTGAGCCGCCAGCGTGAGTACCTGGCCGATGCGACTGGTGCACTCACCACTCGCGACCCAGCTGGCCTGGCGAGCGCACTGGGCAAGCTGCAGATGTATACTCGCCCGATGGAGAAGCAGGTCAGCTCAAGTGCTAATATGTTTATGGTGAACCCGCTCAAGCCGGGGTTCTTTAGCCGGTTGTTTAGCACCCACCCGCCGCTCGAAGACCGCATCAAGCGCCTCAACGAAGATATGAACAAATGGTAGGGCCGTGCCTGTGGCAAAAAAAACAACGAAGTCAACTCGCCGCTCAGCATCACACACCGCTCCAACGGTTGCTACGAACCAACATCGCTCAAAAACAGAGGTAAAACATCATGATGTTGCAAAAAAGGCAACACCATCCTCTCGTGATGCTGCTCCTGCAAAGGCTCGCTCGCCGCACTCGAATGACGCTCCATCGACGCGACCCAACTGGCGCACTAACCTCCATTGGCGCACCTGGTGGGCTCGTGGTGGTAGGGTAGTAGCGAGTAGCCGCCAATGGTTGCGTAATTTACAACAGCGCCGACCACACCGGAGCTTCCGCCGCACGCGCCGGCGCGATTATGCGCGCTCGCTGCAATTGCCAGGTTACATTGCCTTCACCGCGCAGGTGCTGCGCATGGTGCGGGCACACTGGCGGACGCTGTGCCTCTTAGCGGTGTTTTATGCCGTGCTGCTCTTGGCGCTGGGGGCAATTACCAACCAAGCGATGTACGACCGCCTGCAAAGCATGCTGGCAGAGTCGGGTAAGGATATTCTCACTGGTGCCTGGGGCAAGCTAGGCGAGGCAGGGCTTCTTATGGTGACGGCCTTTGGCACGGGCAGCGGCAACCTCAGTGCCGACCAGCAGCTCTATGTGGTGCTGGGCTTTTTGCTAGTGTGGCTCACCACAGTGTGGCTGCTGCGCGAGTACAAGGCAGGGCGAGCGCCACGCCTGCGCGATGGGTTGTATAATGCCTGTGCGCCGCTGGTGGCTACGCTGATGGTCGTCCTCGTCTTCCTCGTGCAGCTTATTCCGCTGGGGGCAATGGCGCTGGTGTATATTGGCCTGTCGAGCAATGGGGTGATTAGCGAGGGCTTTGGCTCGATGCTCTTCTATGTGCTGCTAGCCACTGTGGCGGTGCTAACGCTCTATTGGGGGACGAGCACCTTCATTGCGCTTGTGGTGGTGACACTGCCTGGTATGTACCCTATGCGGGCGCTGGCAGCGGCGGGTGACCTGGTGGTAGGGCGGCGGTTGCGCGTTTTGTACCGGCTGCTGTGGCTATTTGGCAGTGTGGCAGTGCTGTGGTGCGTGGTGATGATCCCTGCTATTCTCCTTGATGCCTGGCTTAAGCACCTCTGGCAGTGGTACGCCTCTGTGCCAGCGATGCCCGTCCTCGCGGGCTTCATCAGCTCGGTGACGGTGGTCTGGTGCGCGGCGTATATCTACCTTCTCTATCGCAAGATCGTTGATGATACGGCAGCGCCGGCGTAGAGTGCGCAGCTCTCAAAATAGCATCGCTCGAGGTTTGGTTTTTAGGTGAGTAATATGGGTGATTGATGAAGGGCCTCATTTATGCGCGTTTGGTGACGAAAGCAAGAATTTTTTAGCTAATATTCATTAACACAATGCTCAGACTTAACGGCAGAACAGATGTGTGGTTAGATAATTATTTTGCTGAAGAAAATAGTATCGAATGTGAATCGTAAGGGTATTTGCTTTCCTGATACTAGCTCACCCTCCCCACACTTCATCCGATGGAGTGTGAGAATCTGTCATTGTGCTGACAGATTCTCAGCTCAGCGCAAGAGGTCGATACTTGGGAAGTATCGACCCTTATAGCGTTCCGGAGGAGTGAGTGTGGGGGTGAGCGTGAGAGAAGCAAAGGGCTTTAGACCAGATACACACCAATCTTGCAGGATGGTTATACTAAATCTTCTCTTAAAAAAGCTGCACCCACCGCCAAATTCCGCTATACTAAAGGCAGTAAGGAACCGCTATGACACAAGACAAACACACAGTATCACTCACCTCATCGCTAGCTCAGCGCAGTGCCGAGTTGCGTCAGCTACTCAATCGCTATAGTTATGAATACCATGTGCTTGATGCGCCCAGCGTGAGCGACGCGGTGTATGACAGCCTTTTTGCCGAGCTCAAGCAACTCGAGGCCGCACACCCGGCGCTCATCACGCCCGATTCGCCCACCCAGCGGGTTGGCAACGTCCTCAAAGGCGGCTTTGCCAAGGTGCAGCACCGCCGGCGGATGGTCAGCCTGAATGACGTCTTCGACACAGCAGAGGTCGAGGCGTGGGTACAGCGCATGGATAAGCTCTTGCCGGGCCACAGGCACGAATTTTTTGCCGATATCAAGATGGATGGCTTGGCCTGCGCGCTCATATACAATGATGGCGTGCTCGTGCAAGCCGTCACACGGGGCGATAGCTACGTTGGCGAAGATGTGACGAATAATGTGCGGACGATTCGCAATGTGCCGCTGCGCCTGCGCGAAGCACCTGGCTTTGAGCACCTGCTGCAGGGCAGGACGGAGATCCGTGGAGAGATCGTCATGCTCAAGCGCGACTTTGCGGCGCTTAACCAGCGGCAGCAAGCTGCTGGCCAGCCCGCCTTTGCCAATCCGCGTAACCTTGCGGCTGGCACTATCCGCCAACTCGACCCAGCACTCGTGGCACAGCGCCCACTCCATTTTCGGGGTTACGATGTCATCCGTGATGATGTGGCCGAGGTGCCGACCAATAGCTATGCTTATGATGCCTTGACGGCGCTGGGTATCACACGCAACCAGCACGCCGCGGTCTTTACGAGCCTGGCCGAAGTGATGAACTTCGTCCAGCAGTGGGGCGAGCAGCGCCACGATTTGCCGTTTAATACCGATGGCCTCGTGATCAAGATTAACGATCGCGCTCTCTACGACCGCCTGGGCATGGTGGGCAAGAATCCACGTGGTGCGGTGGCCTACAAATATGCGGCCGAGCAAGCCACTACCATCGTGCGCGATATCGTCATTAGCATTGGCCGGACAGGTGCTGCCACACCAGTGGCGGTGTTCGACCCAGTCGTCGTGGCTGGCACGACGGTGCAGCACGCCAGCCTGCACAATGCCGACGAGATTGCCCGGCTTGATGTGCGGCGCGGCGACACAGTGGTCATATTCAAGGCAGGTGATATCATCCCGCAGGTCGAGCGGGTGCTGCCAGAGCTGCGCCCAGCCAATGCTGAGCCGATTGATTACCCAGCTGAGCTCCAGCGCCAATATCCCGAGCTGCAGTTTGAGCGGCCCGCTGGCGAGGCAGTGTACCGAGTGCGCGGCGCCAGTAGTTCGCTCATCCTCACACGCGCCCTCACGCACTTTGCCTCCAAGGGGGCGTTAGATATTGACACACTTGGCGAAAAGAATGTCGCTGCACTAGTCGAGGCTGGCTTGGTGCACGATCTCGCCGATATTTATACGCTGAGGAAGGAGGATCTACTCCAGCTCGATCGCTTTGCCGAGGTCTCGGCACAGAAGCTTATCGATGCCATTGCTGCTGCAAAGCACCCACCACTCGAGCGCTTCCTCTACGGACTGGGTATCCGTCATGTGGGTGCGCAGACGGCAATCGATATCGTGAAATATTTTGGAGATAGTTCAAAACGCGATGTACATCAGCAGGGTAGTGTGAACAATAATCGTAATAATTCAGAAAAGAATGCATTACATGATGGATCGCAAGCACCCGTCGATACACTTGCAAATGACAAGCAATTGCTTGGCTTCCTGCGCTCTGCCACGCTTGACGAGCTGCAGGCGATTGATGGCATTGGCGTGGTAGTGGCTGAATCGATCGTCGCGTGGTTCAGTGATGCAGATAATGTTGCTTTACTGGATAAGTTTGCTCAATGTGGTGTCGTGCCGCAACATACGCAATCGTCACAGCAGCTCGCTGGTCAAAAATTCGTTATCACTGGCACATTGCAAGCAATGAGTCGCGACCAAGCAGCTGAAAAAATCCGTGCTCTGGGTGGTACCTTCCAAAGCAGTGTCAGTAAAGACACCACCTACCTCGTTGCTGGTGGCAAAGTTGGTACGAGCAAGCGAGCCAAGGCGGAAAAGTATGGCACAGCGATTATCGACGAAGCACAATTCTTAACACTCATCCAGTAGGAGAAAAGACATACGGAGGTTACTAATGGCAAAAGATAGGAAATGGAGTCGAGCGTGATTAATATATAGATGTAGCCAACTAGCGGTTTATGTATAGAATCCAGGAAGAATGTAGATAACGTGACATCGAATCAATTAGATTGCAAAAAGCAAGTAAAAGAAAGATCACAGAAACATCTGAATATATAGCAAAATGATTCAAAAATAAGACAGAAAAGAGGAGAAATAGCGAACATTAGAGGTAATAGTAACAAGAGCAAAATCCCAGTAAATATCAGTCTATAACAGAGGTACTATCACAAATATGACAGACAATACACATGACAAATCAACCATGGCTGGCTTCTTCCTAGATGGCTGGTATGTCTTTGATAACTTCGCACCATGCCAAGTTGAGTGGCGCGGCGTGCTGTACCCTACGAGCGAGCATGCCTATCAAGCGGCGCATTTCTTCGATACCAATCCAGCGCTAGCTGAGCAGGTGCGCTTGTGTCGCTCACCGCGCTTAGCGTCTGATTTTGCCAACCAGCATAAGGCTGAAGAAGACCCCAATTGGGACGATAAAAAGGTGGCAATTATGGAAGAAATTGTACGCTGCAAGCTTGCTCAGCACGATCTTGTGCGTGAGACACTCATTGCATCGGACGACCGATATATTGTGGAAATGAATGACGATGATAGCTTTTGGGGTTGGGGTAGCGACCATTCTGGGCGTAATGAGCTTGGCAAGATATGGATGCGTCTACGCGATGAGTTGCAAAGTGCAAGTGAAGATAGCCCCATGAATGGTGGTGAACAAAATTCATGATGAAATACTTGTGAGATAATAACAAAACTCTTGATAGTAGGCTATATAACCCCAAAAGGAACCCAACAACCAACAGATAAGGAGGACAAGACAATAGTGCGATTCTATCTCGAAAAGCTCGTGCGTGACAAGGTTGTCGAGAAATGCAAGGCCGACCCACAGGTGCTCCATACGGAGTATCATCAACTGGATCGCGCGGCGTATCGCCGTGAGCTGCAGCGCAAGATTCATGAGGAAGCAAACGAAATTCCACTGGGCGATAATGCGCCAGAGGAAGCGCTACAGGAGCTGGCGGATGTGCAGGCCGTCCTTGATGCACTGCGCGATGATTTTGGTTTTTCACCTCAGCAGGTGCAAGACGCAGTGGCGCGCAAAGCTGCGCATGCTGGCGGCTTCCAAAAGCGCTATTATATTGCATACAACGATCTGGCAGAGGATAGCAAATGGGTCGAGGTTTTTCGGGCGCAGCCAGAGAAATATCGGGAGGAGAAGAGGAGCATCCCAAGGATATATTGCGCTGGAAAAGATCTCTCGCGAGCTAATCGTGTGGCAACAATGCTTGAATCTGCAGGTTATACTATCCCCTGTGATTGGTTTCGAAACTATCGCGATGATCAGTCACGATTTTCTCCAATGGATGAAAAGAGAGCGATTGCTGAAGCAGATGTACTTGTATATCTGTGGGAACCTGACCAAGAAAGTGCACGATATGAGGTTGGTATGGCGATGGCGCTTGATAAGCCAATCATTGTTGTTCATAATGAACAGCCCTGGTTCTTGACTCTACCGCATGTTGTGGTAGTAAGAGATGACTCTGAGATTATTGATGTATTAAAAAATATAGCTAGCTAAAAGAGTAGACAAGAAATATCGAGTGATAATATATACAAAGGAAGTATCATGCAGCAACCATTATTCATCACGGGTAACCAGCACAAAGCCGACTACCTAGCGCGCATGCTTGGTATGCCGCTCGAACATCGCAAGA
>ERZ772964.69-NODE-69-length-55913-cov-8.62979_pt1 | contig 55913 bp, 42 predicted proteins | sample MGYA00580675_ERZ772964 | MGnify/ENA primary metagenome ERZ772964 (study PRJEB29015, sample SAMEA2737941) | human oral metagenome | biome: human oral; feature: human-associated habitat; material: dental | place: China | collected 2139 ... | reverse complement strand
TGCTGTTGCAGTCGAATACGGCGCTGAATCCCGGCGACGTCCGCACGGTCCTGCAAAACACCGCGAAGCCGCTCGACCTGCGCAATCCCGAGGCCCTGAAATTGGACGCATCGACGAAAGGCAAAGAACCAGTCCATCTCCAGGGGGCGGGGTTGATCAATGTTCCTGCGGCTGTGGCTCAGGCCCATTCGCATGCGAAGGTCACCTCGGATGCCGTGCCGAGCACGGTGACCCCCTCGAAGGTCTCCTTGGGCGACACGGACTCAAACGATCCGACCGAACTGACGATTGCCAACCGGTCAAACAAAGAGGTCACCTACACACTCTCCTCCGACGTCAGCCCCGTCGGCACCGCCGGCCCCAACCAATTCCCCAGCTATTTTGCCGGATTGAACACGAAGGTGTCCTTCTCGGCGAAAACGGTCACGGTCCCGGCCAACTCCACACGGACGGTCAAGGCCACGGTCACCCCGCCGAGCACCTACACCGACAAAGGAACGGCCAAGAAACTTCCCTGGCCCACCATCTACGGCGGATACCTCGTGCTGAAAGGCTCGAACAACACCGTCCAACACATCCCCTTCGCAGGCCTAAACGCCGACTACGAATCACTCGGATTCCTCCGTTCTGAGTGGACGGCGAACGACCTGACGCCCAAGGAACCGCCGAGCGACGATTATGCGGGCAAGTTGTACATAGAGCCGAATCTGGCCTTCGTTTCATCCTGCCCGAGCGGCCGCGTCCTGGACGCCGAATGCCCTGACGCCACGCTGTCGCTTGTTTCAAATGACGATCACAAATATTCGATGGACGGATACGACGTTCCCAACGTCGTCATGCACGTCGAGAATCCCGTCTCGAAACTCGAGGTGGCCGCCTATCACGCAAACGCGGACGGCTCGAAAGGCAAGCCCGCAGGCAAGGACAATATCGTCTTCCGGTCTGATGGAGTGGGAGCCGACACCTCTGTTTGGAGCTACGCTTGGGACGGGACGGTTGCCTCAGGCAATGGGAAGGCTCCCGTTCCTGACGGGCGGTATGTTTTGGAGGTGACCGCGACCAAGGGAACAGGCCACGCCCAAAACGGCAAGAACACCGATGTGTTCACATCCCGGCCTTTCGTCGTCCGATCCAACCCCGGAGCCACGCCAAGCTCAACGGCATCGCCGACGCCGAGCCCAACCGCCTCCCCCGGCCAGACGTCCACACCGACGCCAAGCCCAACAGCCAGCCCGTCCTCGTCGTCTGACCCGACGACATCGCCGACGGCAGACCGAACCCCGTCGGCGAAACCGACGAGCACACTCGAAGGCGGTGCGCCGCGCACACGCAGGTGAGGTAAAACAAGATCCTTCAGCACAGAGTGAGTGGTCGTGACTCCGGATTCGGGGTCACGACCACTTCCATGCAAGCGGCGGGCGATCCAGGCGCTCATGCAACGGAGCCTGAACTCCAACAACAGAGCCTGAACTCCAAGCAGCAAAATTGACCGTATCTTAAAACTGCGACCGTTTTTCCCCGCCCTCCGATTTAGTCGCTTAAATCAAAGACTGTTGATCATTAAAACATAACTGACAAAGGACGCGAAAAGTCATAGAATGATCTCGCGGGCGCTGACGTACGCACCCGCATTGTCATTGAGCACCGGACCGCCGAGCCGGCCAAGGCGGCAAGCGCCGAAGCCGATTCGGACAAGCTTTCGGACCAGTTCCGGCAAGCTTTCCGATGGGCTCAGAGGGAAAGAAGATTCCAAATCGCTTCGGACGTCAAGTCTTCTGAACCGGTTCCTGGAGACGGGCGGGCTCGCACTGCAAGCAAGGGAGCGGACATGATACGCAGAAGAAAATGGAGGGCGCGCGTCGGCCTTGTCTCGGCGATGGCCGTTATAGGCGCGGGGGCTTTGGCCCCGCAGGCGGCCCACGCCGAGGGCACGCCCAAGCCGCCCGGCCCCAGCGGCGCCCAACAAAAGACAGGCAACCAAAAGAAAGCCGACGCCGCCCAGAAGAACAAAGACGTTCAACAGAGGCTTCAGGCCCTGAAGGGCAAGGCGCACGCCTCCCCCGGGTTCGCCGGCAAGTGGTTTGTGCAATTCGCCGAGAAGCCCGCCTTGAAGGGCGGGGCGACAAAGACGATCGCGGCTCAGCAAAGAGTATTCCGCAATGCGGCCCCGAAAGACGTCAAAGTCACCGACTCCTACTCGAAGGTCTGGAACGGGGTCGCCGTCAAGGCCGAAGACAAAGACCTGGACAAGATACTCAAAGCCAAAAACGTCAAAGCCGTCTTCCCCGTCCTGGCCTCCAAGCCTCCGAAGGAACCCGCTCAGAAAGAAGACGGCAAACCGAATCTCAACGTCTCGGGAGAGCTCACAGGGGTCACGGAGGCCAGAAACAAGCTGGGGTTGACGGGCAAGGGTGTCAAGATCGGGATCATCGACACCGGCATCGACATCGACCACCCCGCCTTCGGCGGATCGGGCGTGCCCGGATCGGCGGCCTTCCCCACGTCCAAGGTCGTCGCCGGATACGACTTCGTCGGCGACAAATTCAACAATGACAGCAGTTCCGGCACCTACAACCCCAATCCGAAGCCCGACCCGGTTCCCAACGACTGCGACAATCACGGAACTCATGTGGCCAGCATCGCCGCCGGAAACGACGCCGCCAAGAAATTCAAAGGCGTCGCCCCCGACGCCAAGCTCGGCGCCTACCGAGTCTTTGGATGCGACGGCTATACCCGAGACGACGTCATACTCGCGGCGATGGAGCGCGCAACCAAGGACGGCATGGACGTGGTCAACATGTCCTTGGGCCTCCCATTCGCGTCGTGGCCCAATTACCCTGTCGCTACGGCAGCGGACGCCATGGCCGACTCGGGCATCGTCCTGACCTCCGCAGCTGGAAACGAGGGAGAATCGGGAGTTTTCTCCACCAACACCCCCTCCGTAGCGCGCAAGGCAATCAGCGTCGGCTCAGTGGACAGCGGCGAGATATCATCAAACACCTTCAGGGGCCCCGACGGAAAACTCGTGCCTTACGATAGTGTGGCGGGAAGCCCATGGCCGCCTACTGCTGGAAAAGTCGAACTCGCAACCTACCCTGACGGGAAGAAGACAGGCGGCGTCGACCTTCCCGGCACGCCTTTCAAAGGCAAAGCCGTCCTCGTTTCCCTCGGAGGCAATGCTGCTGCTGATCAGAAGTTTGCAGCGGCGGAAAAGGACGGCGCAGCAGCAGTCGTCTTCTACGACGAATCAGATTCTATCGCACCGGTTTTTAAGATTGCGGAAGGCAAACCCGGGCCAAAACTTCCGGTCATCCAGATCAAGTACGCCGAAGCTAAAAAGCTGGAAACGACAATTGCTGCCGGATCTGCCTCAATCGAATGGACAGACGAGGAATTTGCGATTCGCCGTGAAGACGGTGGGTTAGTCGCCTTCAGTTCGTCTTTCGGCTTGGCGGCGGATCTGACGGTCAAGCCGGACGTCCTCGCCCCAGGCGAAAGCGTCTACGTCGCTATCCCGACAAAGAAACAGGGAGACAACGCATATCGCTTCAGATACGGCACGTCGATGGCCTCTCCGCACGCGGCCGGCGCCGCGGCGCTGCTGTTGCAGTCGAATACGGCGCTGAATCCCGGCGACGTCCGCACGGTCCTGCAAAACACCGCGAAGCCGCTCGACCTGCGCAATCCCGAGGCCCTGAAATTGGACGCATCGACGAAAGGCAAAGAACCAGTCCATCTCCAGGGGGCGGGGTTGATCAATGTTCCTGCGGCTGTGGCTCAGGCCCATTCGCATGCGAAGGTCACCTCGGATGCCGTGCCGAGCACGGTGACCCCCTCGAAGGTCTCCTTGGGCGACACGGACTCAAACGATCCGACCGAACTGACGATTGCCAACCGGTCAAACAAAGAGGTCACCTACACACTCTCCTCCGACGTCAGCCCCGTCGGCACCGCCGGCCCCAACCAATTCCCCAGCTATTTTGCCGGATTGAACACGAAGGTGTCCTTCTCGGCGAAAACGGTCACGGTCCCGGCCAACTCCACACGGACGGTCAAGGCCACGGTCACCCCGCCGAGCACCTACACCGACAAAGGAACGGCCAAGAAACTTCCCTGGCCCACCATCTACGGCGGATACCTCGTGCTGAAAGGCTCGAACAACACCGTCCAACACATCCCCTTCGCAGGCCTAAACGCCGACTACGAATCACTCGGATTCCTCTACTCCAAATGGACCTACGGCGACGCAGTTCCCGAAGACACTCGCGAAGAGACAGGACACGAACCCACGGATCCCCTGAACATACAGCCAAGTCTAGGCGTCGTTTCATCCTGTCCGAACGGCCGCGTCGTAAAAATCGAATGCGGAGACAGTCAAGCGGACTACGCTCCGGTGGAGGAAAACGACCATGTGTACTCGATGAAGGGGTACGACGTGCCTCGTGTGATCATGCACGTCGAGAATCCCGTCTCGAAACTCGAGGTGGCCGCCTATCACGCGAACGCGGACGGCTCGAAAGGCAAGCCCATAGCCAAAGACAACATCGTCTTCAGCTTGAATGGATACGGGTTCAAGCCCGGCATCACGGACATCGGCTGGGACGGGACGGTTGCCTCCGGCAATGGGAAGGCTCCCGTTCCTGACGGGCGGTATGTTTTGGAGGTGACCGCGACCAAGGGAACAGGCCACGCCCAAAACGGCAAGAACACCGATGTGTTCACATCCCGGCCTTTCGTCGTCCGATCCAACCCCGGAGCCACGCCAAGCTCAACGGCATCGCCGACGCCGAGCCCAACCGCCTCCCCCAGCCAGACAGCCTCGCCGGCGGCAAACCCAACGGCCAAACCGACATCGTCCGCCAAACCGACGGGGCAGCCCGCCCCGTCGCCGTCGGGATCGCAGCGTCCCACAACGACCCCTCCAGCCGGATCCGCGAAAACATCGCGGCACGCCCACAAATAAGAAAGGAAAAACTAGGCGCAACATTACTGAATTAAGGCAATAGAATAGTAGAAGACAAATCAATATATAACGAGTTGCCGTGGCCTCAAATTTGAGGCCACGGCAACTTACATGAAATTAACCGTTGATTCCGGAACCGATCGCACAGATAATTGACTCTGGGTAGCCTGACTCACCAACAGGCCCTGAAAATGAAGGGAAATATCCATGAAATACTCTCATTGGCGCGGACGCTCGCTTGCGTTTTTCAGCGCCATCGGGATCGCAATCGGCGTCGTCTCCTCTCCGATTCATGCCGATCCCCCCAAAACTCCTCCCACGCCTTTGGACCCGAACGGCCTCCAAAAGAAAGCGGAAAGCACGCCGGGATTCACAGGAAAATGGTTCGTGCAGCTGGCATCGAAGCCGACGATATCGGGAGGGTCGCCGCAGGCGATCTCTTCCCAGCAAAAGACTTTCGGCTCGGACGTTTCGTCGCGAGTGCAAGTGACCGAGAAGCATTCGCGCCTGTGGAACGGCGTGGTTGTCAAAACCGACAAGGCGGGGCTCGAAGAAGTCGTCAAGGCCTCTAACGTCAAAGCCGTCTTCCCCGTTCTCAGCGTAGCGATGCCGAAGAACCAAAAGTCCAAGGTTCTCCCGCAGGTGCGAAGGGCCGGTGCGATGACCGGCGTCCCCTACGCGCACAAGGAGTTGGGCCTTACGGGCAAAGGGATGAAAATCGGGATCATCGACACCGGCATCGACATCGACCACCCCGCCTTCGGCGGATCGGGCGCGCCCGGATCGGCGACCTTCCCCACGTCCAAGGTCGTCGCCGGCTACGACTTCGTCGGCGACAGGTACAATGCGGACATCAATTCCGACGCCTACGATCCCAATGCCGTCCCCGACTCGGTCCCCAACGACTGCCACGGCCACGGAACCCACGTCGCGGGCATCGCGGCGGGCAACGACCCGACGAGCAATTTCCGCGGCGTCGCGCCGAACGCGCTCCTGGGCGCGTACAGGGTTTTCGGGTGCGACGGCTCAACCGACACGGGCGTCATGCTCACCGCGATGGAGCGCGCCTCGAGGGACGGCATGAACGTCGTCAACATGTCGATTGGCGCGCCTTACGTGACATGGCCGGAGTATCCCACCGCCGTCGCCGCAGACGCCCTCGTCAATTCCGGCGTGGTCGTTACCGTGTCCCAGGGGAACGAGGGCGACCACGGCGCGTTCTCGGGCAGCGCCCCGGCGGTGTCCCCAAAGGCCATCGCCGTAGGGTCGGTGGACAACAACGGCTTGCTTCTGTCGACCTTCACGACGGCCGACGGCGCCTCCTACACATACATGCCCGTTGACGGCGCCGCCGTCCCTCCGACGACTGGAAACGCCCAGCTCGCCGCATACCCCGACGGCCAGAAGACCGGAGCGGTCGACCTTCCCGGGAAGCCTTTCGAAGGAAAGGTGGCGCTGGTTGCCAGAGGCGATTCCACCTTTGCCGAAAAGGCCGCCGCGGCTCAGGCCGACGGCGCCGTCGGCCTGTTGATCTACAACAATGAAGACGGCGTCGTCAGGGCCTCGATTCATCCAACGACCGATCTCCCGGTCGGCACGATCACCAAGGAGCAGGGCGAAAAGCTCGAAGGGCTCGTAGCGAAGAGCGCAGGAAACAGCCCTGTGATCACCTGGACGGACAAGCAAGAGCCGATCGTCGACCCAGACACGGCCACGATGGTCTCCACCTTCTCGGCGTGGGGAATGACGGCCGACCTCAAGCTCAAACCGGACGTCCTTGCCCCCGGCGGGGAGATCACGTCCGCCTATCCCCTGGACAAACAGACCGCAAAGAAGGGCTACGCCGAACTCTCGGGAACTTCGATGGCCGCTCCGCACACTGCGGGAGCAGCCGCGCTGGTGCTCGAGTCCAATCCGTCGGCCTCCCCCGATGCAGTGAAGGCTGTGCTCCAAAACACGGCCGACCCCGTTCTCCTTTCCTACCCGATACAGCGCGGATTCCCCTCGCAGGCGCGGATTCAAGAGCCCGTCCAACACCAGGGCGCGGGTCTCATCGACATTCCTGCCGCCGTTTCCCAGGCGAATTCCTATGCCGCCCCCGGGAAGGAAAAGCGAGTCTCCACTGTGACCCCGTCGAAGATTTCCCTGGGCGACACAGATTCGAACAATCCAACCGATCTGACGATCACAAACCATTCCAACAAGGAGAAGACGTACACCCTCGGCTCCGACCTGAATGCCGCGGGAACGTACGGGCCGAACACCCTTCTCCAGTATGCGCCGGGGCTGAACACCAAAGTCACGTTCTCTGCAGACAAGGTGACGGTTCCCGCCCATTCGACGCGAACGGTGAAGGCAACCGTCACCCCGCCCAGCAGCTACAGTTCCTACGCAACGGGAACAGCGGTGGAGACGAAGCTCCCCTACATCACGATGTACGGCGGCTACATCACGTTGAAGGACGACGCCGGGCGCATTCAGCGGATTCCCTTCGCCGGGCTCAACGGAGACTATGAATCGAGGGAGGCGATCAGTTCGAAATGGACGTACGGCGATCTCTACGACAGTCAGACCCTCAGCTTCGTAGACCACAAGCCCGAGGACAAGTACAACGTCTCGCCCTCGCTCGTGAGGGTCTCCTCGTGCCCGAACGGCCGCGTTGTGGCCTCTGACTGCGCAGACGACAACGCACAGTATACGGAAGTGACCGAAAAGGACCACGTGTATTCCATGAAGGACTACGACGTCCCGAGAGTCCGTCTGCATGTGGAGACTCCCGTCAAGAACATGAAAATATACGTCAATGCCGTAGGCCCCGACGGCAAAAAGCAAGGCCAGTCGGTCCCGGTGCATCAGGTGTACGACAACGACGGCGTCGGCGCGGACAAGAGCTTCCAGACGTTCTCCTGGGACGGAAGGATCAAGAAAGGCGGCAAGCTGCAGATGGCCGACGACGGTCGTTACGTCATGTCCGTGCTCGTGACCAAGGGCACCGGCCACCCTCAAAACTCGAAGGACGCCTCTGAACGTTACGAGACCCCGCCCTTCGTCGTCCGTTCGCTCACCGACGCGAACCCGACGCCGACGGCCTCGCCGACCGAGTCGCCCAAGCCGACGCCGACGACCGCCCAGCCAAGTCCGACCCCCACGGACTCGCCTAAGCCGAGCCCATCCCCGACAGCCGATCCCGGCGGATCGACGGTCACCACCTACACCGATTGGACCGCCGACTCGGCCCAGCCTGCCACGCCTATCGGCAAAGGCACCCCCTACGCCGGCGACTTCACCGGGAAGGGCAAGGACGGCTTCATTACCCGACAAGGCACGACCTTCACAACCGAAGGCAAGTCCTTCACCTATGGACGCGCGGACGACGCCGTCTTGACCGGTGATTTCGACGGCGACGGCAAGGACAGCGTCGCCGTCGTGCGAGGCAACCGCATCTACATCAAAAACACTCTGACCGGAGGCGACGCCGACGCCGTCCTGACCTATGGACGCGAAGGCGATACGTTCCTGGCCGGTGATTTCGACGGCGACGGCAAGGACAGCGTCGCCGTCGTGCGAGGCAATCACATCTACATCAAAAACACTCTGACCGGAGGCGACGCCGACGCCGACTTCACATATGGACGGAAGGGCGACGCCTATCTGGTCGGAGATTGGAACGGCGACGGGAAAGACACCTTCGCGATTCGCCGAGCCAACGTCTATCACTTGAGGAACTCGCTGAGCGGAGGCAACGCCGACGCGACCCACACCTTCGCCCAGCCCGACACCGCTGTGCTCACCGGCAACTGGACCGGCTCCGGCAAGCACACCCCCGCCACGCACCCGTAGCGGGCAAAATCGCGGCAATCGTCTGACCGCCGCAGTGAAAGGGCGCCCAACCGCGAGCCCCATCGGCTCGCAGTTGGGCGCCCTTGACGATTGGGAACCCAGACCTCTTGACAGACGGCAAGCCCGTGCCCCGGACGGCGGCGGCCCGAGCAAGCCCGAAGCCTTCGTCGGCACGCGATTCAGAGCAGGCGTTTGCGCCGCAGCAACGCCCGGGTGTCGACCGGGCGCCCAAGGAGCCTTTCGAAGCCCTCGAGCGGATTGCGTGAATTTCCCCGGCTGAGCACTTCAGCCGCCATCTTTGCCCCCGCCTCGCGGTTGAGGCCGCCGTCTCCGTCTTTCGCGGCGACCGTCCGGAACCAGTCTGCCGTGTCGGCGTCGAGGGCCTCACTCCACAGGTAGGAGTAGTAACCGGCGGAATAGCCGCCCGAGAAGACGTGGTTGAAGTAGCAGCTTCGGTACCGGGGAGGTATCCAAGGGCTCGCGATACCGAGCCTCTCGAGGGTCGCCTTTTCGAACTCTTCGACGTCGTCGGGGCTCTCGGGAAGGTCGGCGGGCGTGCGGTCGTGCCAGGCTTGGTCCAAAAACACGGCCTGCAGCATTTCGGACATTTGGAACCCCGCGCCGAAGCCGTCGGCGGCGGACAGCGAGGCCGCCAAATCCTCCGGCATGGGCTCGCCCGTGGCAAAATGCCGAGCGTAGTTCGCCAGCACCTCCGGATGCCTGGCCCATATTTCGTTGACCTGCGAAGGATACTCGACGAAGTCGCGCGGAACGTTTGCGCCGGCGGCGGAAGGCCATTCGACGTCGGAAAGCAAGCTGTGCAGAGCGTGTCCGAATTCGTGGAAGGCCGTCTCGACCTCGTCCCACGTCAGCAGCGCAGGCTCTCCCTCGGGCGGTCGCGTGACGTTGAGATTGTTGCAGACGACGACGCATCCTCCCCCTCGCCGCGAAGCCTGCCGGATTGTGTGCATCCAGGCGCCGCCTCGCTTGCCGGTGCGCGCGAAATAGTCCCCCATGAAAAGGCCTGCGAGAGCGCCGTCCTCGCGGCGAACCTCCCATATTTTGACGCCCTCGGCGTATCCGTGCAGGTCCGGCCTCGCGGAGAACGTCAGCCCGTAAAGCCTGTTCGCGGCGTAGAAGACGCCTCTTTCGACGACGTTCGTCAGCTCCAGGTAGGGTGCCAGCGCCTCGTTGTCCAGCTGGAACTGCTCGCGGGCGAGCGCGTCGCGGAAGTAAAGCCAGTCGGACGGGGCGACCGGCGCCTCGGCGTATGTTTCAAGCGCCTCATGTTCGGCTTCGGCGTTGCGTTGGGCAGGTTCGATCATCGGCTCGAGAAGGCTGTGAATGGCCCGCGTCGATCCGGCCGTTTCCTGGGCGGCGACATACTGGGCGTAGGTGGAGTAGCCGAGAATCTGGGCCTTTTCTGCTCGAAGTCGCGCGAGCGCGAGGACGATGCGGCGGGTGTCCGTCGCAGGGTCGCTTCCGTCGCCCCGCGACGTCGAAGCCTCGAAGATCCGTTCGCGAACATCGGCGCGCGCAAGAGCTGATTGGACGGGCTGTTGAGTGGGAAGGCGGAGGACGACGAGGCAGGGCTTGCCCTTAGCCAGTTCCGGGTTCGATTCGGCGTCGGCCGCCAAACCGGCCTTCTGGGACTCGCTCAGGCCTTCGGCCTCCTCCTCGGTCAAGGGGACCGATCCGGCGAGCTGCGCTTTGAGCGCCAGCTGCCCGAACTCGGTCGTCAGGTCAGCCGCCTCCTTGTTGATCGTGCGCAGCCGCTCTTGGGCGACTGCGTCGAGGTGGCAGCCGTGGGCGCGAAACGCCTTGAGGTGCTCTGACACGCACCAAGCCGTTTCCGGGCCTAGTTCGGCCGATCCCAGAGCCTTGAAACGGTCGTACAGCCGCGAGTCGAGGTAGACGTCGTCTTCATGCTCGACTATGAGGGGGTTGAGCCTGGCCTCGACGGCATGCCATTCGTCGCCGCCGACGGAGGCCGCAAACGTGTGCAGCACATCGACGGCCTCTTCCAAACGTTGGGCTTCCAGTTCAAAGGGAAGAAGCGTGTTCTCAACGGTTGTCGGAGCCTGAGACGACGCGATCGCTTCCAAAAGCGCGCGACGGCCCTCGAGCTTCTCGCGTATATCGGCTTCGAGCCGAGCGGGGTCGACATCGGTGAGATCGGGTAATCCAAAGTCATCCATGGCCAGATTTTATCGATTCTGTGCGCCTAGACGGACTTCGCCGCCCGCCCGGGGGCGCGTATCCCGGTGCGAGCGGCGAAGTCCTGCGTGAAAGGGGCTAAGCGTGAATACTAGCCCCGGTATGCCCAGGCCCGAACGTAGTCGACGACGAATTCGGTGGAATCTGCCGTCTTCCCCGGTTCAGGCAACCCCCAATAGGGGGAGCCGACCTGGACGTTGAGACGAATATTGAACTTGTCGGTTGTGAAGAACTTGTTCCATGTAGCCGAGCCCCAGGTTTTCTTCGTCACTTCGTGATACTTCCGCCCGTCGATGAAGAAGGCGATCCTGCCGGGCGTCCACTCCGCGGCCCATGTATGGAACTTTCCGTCGTTGAGATTGATGCTTTGGGGAGTCCACGCGTTCTTCTTCTTTCGCCCTTCGGGAGCCTGCAGCCCTCCGTGCCGGCTGGGTTGATAGACATGCGCGGTGGCCTCGCTTCTACCGTAGGGATCGACGTCGGCGTTGCCTTGGTCGGGCGTGCCGTAGGCCTCGAAGACGTCGATTTCCCCTTCGTTTCCCTGGCCGCCGTCGGGACGCAGCCAAAAAGCCGGCCAGACGCCTCGGGAATTGTTCTTGACCGTGGGAAGTTTGGCGCGCACTTCGAAACGTCCGTATTTTTGCGAGAACTTTCCGACCGTGTCGAGGTAGCCGCTGGAGTACCGGCGGGAGGCGTCGCGAACGTCGGCCTTGGCCAGACGCTTGGTGCGAATCGTCAGCCGTCCGTCGGAGACCTCCACATTCTGTTTACTCGTTACGGCTTTGTCCTGATTGAGCCGCCAGTTGTCCCGCACGTTCCACTTGGGCAGGGAGGCGTCGTCGAAATCGTCGCTGAAAGCGGGGTTGCCCCAGCCTTGAAGGCGGTCCGAGCCTCCGCGTTCCGCCCCAGCGGCATTCGGTTTCACCGGCGAGTGGCCTTTGGCCGCTTCGACCGGCAACGTCGAAGTGTAGCGCCCGTTTCCGGCAGCCGACGCAACGTCTGGAGCGAGCACGATGCCGGCAACGGCCAACATCGCGCAAACGGCCCTGGAGGCCCGACGACGGATGGACATGTCCCCCTCCTTTCAACAAACCATTCGCATCGACCCGAGAAACGTCAGAAAACGCAGCTCGATTCGTCCATTTCCTTATCCAGTGACACCCGAACGACGCACTGGCTACACTCTGTCAACTAGCTATGTATGTTCAGCTGTCTTCTACTATAAACCACACTATCATCAAACGTCAAATGTTTCTGAATAATCGATCGACCGAGTTTCCCGACGGAATAAATAACGATAAAGTTAGGTAAATAACCGAAGTTGCATCCTTCATCAGGACGCCTCATTTTACGGTTGAGTATTATAACTAAACGGTTATATCGACAATCAGGTAAATAACTGCTTTCGGAGCCGCAACGCCGCTTGCGGCCGACCGCTTTCACGCCACCCCGACTTCGCCCATGGCCTTCTCCGGCCTCGTTCGGTCGAATTCGCCAGGAGAAAAACGCCTCTTCCCGCGGTTTCACGCCGAGGCCCGTCCCGCTTTCGCTCCCAACCTCAAGGAACTCAGCCTCTCAACAAGACGCCTGGCCTCGGCCTTGCGCGGCTAGATTCGGGGACCTGCTCCCCATATTCGGGCACGCTTCTTTCTTTATGTAGTTGAAAAGGTTAACATTGATTTGTCGCCTAGATATGCCGCATGCAAATGCGGAAAACGAGAGCGGCAGCCTTCGAGGGCTTTTACGTGACGGGCCCGAAGAGGCAAGGGTCGGGACCGATTGGCCAATAGGGCCGTGCAGGCATCACCTCCCTTACCTGCACGGATTCCTCAATCGGGACCACCCATCGGCGTGACAGCCGATCGGGGCCCGCCTTCTGTCGAGGCGGGCCCCGATTTTATGCCCGCAGCATTTTGGGCTGGAACGATTCGCGCCCGGCAGGCGCAACGACGTCGAAGGCCGACGTGTCGATGTCGCCGGCTCCGACGTCCTGCGGTCGAACTTCGACTGTCAAAATGCGACCGGAACTCCGGCTTTCAAGAGTGGGAGCCCTCTCCCGTCGACGTGACGGTTGTCAGAAGAAAGACGGCGTCTTCCAACGCGAGCACAGAGTGCCGTTCGTGGGTGAGAACCCATATCTCCCCGGCGGAGAACACGCCCTGCTGGCTCTCGCCTATCTCCACCCGCACCTTGCCGACGAGTACCTGAAGCGAGGCGGCGGGAGGCGAGTTGTGAGCGCCGAGGCGGGTGCCTTCGCGCAGGGCGATGACAGTCTGGCGGAGCATGCCGTCGCGTGCCACGACGTCGGCGCTCTTGCCGGCTTCGGAAGCGAGGGCTTTGTCGAGATTGGTCGCAGCGACCGCGGTCAGGTCAGCCATGGCGCCTTATTCTACTCGTCCCGCTCGGCCAGGCCCAGGGCCGAGCGGATGTCCGGCGGACAGTAGTCGGGCCCCTTGAGCACCTTGCCGTCCTCGCGCAGAACCGGCTTGCCGTCCTCGCCGAGTTTGGACAGGTTCGAGCTTTGAATCTCGGCCAGAACGCTGCTCAGGGGGATCCCGAGTTCGAGCGCCATGCCGTAGACGACGTAGACGATGTCGCCCAAAGCGTCGGCCGTTTCGACGGTGTCGCGCGTGCCGTCGTCGAGCTTGCGCGCCTCTTCGAAAGCGGCTTCGATCCGTTCGCGGGCGGCCCGGCCGTACACCGCCCCCACGAGCTCGGCGAATTCCTCGGCCACGAGGGCCAGGCGCATGTGCACGCGCTCGCGGCCGGCGTCGGGGCCGTCTTCGACGACAGGCAGCGAGTAAACGTCGTGAAACTGGCGGACGAGATCCTCGGGGCGGTTCGGATCCCCGAAGCCGGGACGCCGTTTCGCGGGGCCGGTCCATGGCCCCTTGGGTTCGCGGGAATCGCCCGGCAGGAGGGATCCGATCACAACGTCGAAGGCCTTGCCCTTGTTCGACAGCATGCCCCGGGACACCCCCTCGAGGGTGAAACCGGCTTTCCAGGCCACGCGCATGGACGGCCAGTTGGGCTCGCCGTCGCGTATCTCGCACCGCCACGCCAGCGCCTGCAACCCCATTGCCTCGAAGGCGAAGTCGCACACAGCCTTGAGAGCCTCGGCCGCATAGCCGCTTCCCCTTTCTTGCGGCGACATCCAGAAGCCCACTTCCCCGACCACGGAATCGGACCTTATGCCGATTATTCCGATCAACGGAGAGCGCTCGACCTCGGATTGGCGTTCGACCTCGGGTTGGCGTTCGACCTCGGGTTGGCGCTCGGCTGCGGAGGCGTCGTCTGTCAAATGGCCTCCTTCGGCGAGGCGAATCGCCCAATTGGGCGAATGCCCCTGCCAGCCCGGTTTGGCCACGCTCTCAACGAAGAACTCGGCTGACTCGCGCGTATAGGGCGAGGGAACCGTCGTCCATTTTTGAATCTCGGGGTCCTGGCAGAGTTCTGCAATCGTGTCGACGTCTGACGCCTCGACCGGGGAGAGCACGAGCCTGGGCGTGCGGAGGGTTGCGGGTTCCATGGCTCAAAGACTACATGGCAACGTGCGCCTTAAGCGGCCGACTGACCCGGGGAGGAATTCGCGGTGATCGAGGGCACATGAAACCCACTCTTTTCGCTTTGATTCGGGCAGAAAGGCATGATAATCTCTTATCCGTTGTTCGGAGCCACAAGCTCCGATCAACAACCTGCGCGGGTGGCGGAATAGGCAGACGCGCTAGCTTGAGGTGCTAGTCCTCGTATAGAGGGTGGGGGTTCAAGTCCCCCTCCGCGCACAAGCAAGAGGGTGCATCCCCACACCAGGGGCTGCACCCTTCCGCATTGTTGCGTTTTATTTGCCTCTATTTGCCGTTTTCGGTTGAGCCTCCCTTTGCGCCCGAGCCTCAGTTTGCTTCCGCACCGCCCTTTTCGGCCGGGCCGCCACTCCCTGCCGAGCCGTCATTCCTTGCGGAGCCGCCGTTTTTGGCTGAGCCATCATCGCCGGCTGCACCGCCGGTTCTTCCGTCCTTGGAATCGCCGGCGCCCGCCGCCTCGTCGCCCTCTTCGACGATCTGGGCGTCCTCGACGGCGTCCTCGACCGTCGCGGCCAGCACAGATGCGGAGATTCCGTCGAGTTTGCGTACCAGCTTCTTGCGCTCGGCCGACTGCTCGCGCCTGCTCATCGACTCGACGATGGGAATCGCGTGATCGATCCGTTCGAGCTCTTCCCGCCACTTCGCGGCTTGGCGTGCGACGTCGGACGTGTTGGCCGAGGCGTAGACGTATGTGACCTGCTCGTGGAGGACCTCGACGCGGCGATGCAGACCCTTTTTGTCGGACGGTCCTTCCTTCGCGCCGGCGACGGCACGGAAACGTTTGGTCATCGATTCGACGACGCGGGGGTTGTCTTTGACGAGTTTCCGCAGTTCGGGGCCGTACCGGACGACGGCGAGCAGCGCGGCGGGCCCCGCTTTGCGGGCTGCCTTGAACAGGATCTTGATAAGCGACATGTGGACAATTCTATGGGCAGGCCCCCGTTTCCCGTCTACGGCCAGGCACCGCCGTTCGTCTACGGCAAAGCTCCGCCTTTCGGGACTTGTGGGCTAGCGGAAGTCCCGTGACTTGGCCTGGACCGGAAGGGCGAGCGGCTCCAGAGCGTCGGCGACGAAGTTCATGGCGCCGTCGCCGCGTTCGACCATCCCTCTGACGACGAGGCCCTGGCTGCGCCTTGCAACCTGGCGGTATCGGTCCCACAGCCCCGTTGAGCACACGACGTTCAGGATTCCCGTTTCGTCCTCCAGGGAGATGAATGTGACTCCCGTTGCTGTCCACGGACGCTGGCGGTGCGTGACCACCCCCGCGACGCGCACCCGTTCGCCGACGGGCGCCTCCCCCAGATCGGAGACTTTCAGGATCCCCCGGCCGGCCAGATCGCCGCGGAGGAATTGCGTGGGATAGGACCCCGCAGAAACTCCGGTGCTGGAAATGTCCGCGATCGCGGCCTCCTGCTCGGTCATTTCGTCGAGGGCCGGGGCGGTGCCGATGCTCTCGGTTCCCGGAAGCGTGGGCTGATACCAGCCTTTTCCTTGAACAGTTTTGTCGGCGAGGGCCTGAGCCGCCCATATTCCCTCGCGCCTGCCCACTCCGAGCGCTTGCAGAGCCCCCGCGGCGGCGAGCGCCTCAAGCTGCCCGCGCCCCAGCCGGGCGCGTCTGGCCATGTCCGCCGCATCCGTGAAAGGCGCACCCTGGCGGGCCTTCAGAATCCTGGAAACCGCTGCGGCGCCGAGGCCCCGAACGGAGTCGAGGCCGAGGCGCACTTCCAGGTCCCCATGGGGATCGACGAGCCGCGTAGAAGCCGCGGCGCCGTCGCCGCACTCGGGTTCATCGCATTCCATTTCGGCTCGTTCTCCCCCGCATTTTGCGACGTCGCGCTCTGCGGCGCCGCGTTTCCTCACGCTCACCTCGCCTAGCGAACGCACAACGCACGGGGAGGCCACGTGCACGCCGTGGCGCCTGGCGTCGGCCACGAGGCTCTGGGGAGAGTAGAAGCCCATGGGCTGGGCCGCCAGTATGCCGGCGTAAAAGTGCTCGGGAAAGTGGACTTTGAGCCATGCCGAGGCGTAGACGAGGTAGGCGAAGGAAAAGGAGTGGGACTCCGGGAAGCCGAATTCTGCAAAGGCGTCGAGCTTGTCATAGATTTCCTCGCGGACGCCCGGGGGCACGCCCTTGGCGGCCATCCCCGAATACAGCTCGCTTTTGAGCTCGGACATGCGTTCGTGCGAGCGTTTCGCGCCCATCGCTTTGCGCAGCCGATCGGCCTGGGCCGGGGTGAACCCGGCGACGTCGATCGCTATTTGCATGAGCTGTTCCTGGAAGAGCGGGACTCCGAGGGTTTTTTCCAGGGCCGGCTTGGTCAAGGGATGCGGGTACGTGACGGGTTCTCGGCCCCGGCGCCTTGCGAGGTAGGGGCTGACGGCGTCGCCCTGGATGGGGCCGGGGCGAATGAGGGCCACCTCAATGACGATGTCGTAGAAGCATTCGGGGCGCAGGCGCGGAAGAGTGGCCATCTGGGCGCGCGATTCGACCTGGAAGACGCCGACCGTGTCGGCAGCCTGGAGCAGGGCGTAGACGCGAGGGTCTTCTTGGGGAAGGTTGTGAAGCCCGAGGGGATTCCCGTCGCTTCCCGCGATTCCGGCGTCGGTCAGCTGCGTGTACGACTTTCGCAAAGCCGTGAGCATTCCGAGCCCGAGAAGGTCGAATTTGACGAGCCCGGCTTCGGCGCAATCGTCCTTGTCCCACTGAAGGACGGTGCGTCCCGGCATTCGCGCCCAGCCCGCCGGGCACACGTCGATCACAGGACGGTCGCACAGGACCATCCCTCCCGTGTGGATGCCGAGGTGGCGGGGAAGCCTCTGCATGCGCGAGGCAAGATCGGCCACAGCGGCGGGCACGTCCGCCTCGTAGCCCGCAGGCTCATAGCCTGCGGACCCGCCGACGTCGGCTTTTGCAGGAACCTTGTGCTCGACGGATCGCAGCCACGCCTCGACTTGCCCTTCCTCGTATCCGAGGGCTTTTGCGGCGTCGCGTATGGCCGAGCGCGGACGATAAGAGATCGTGTTGGCGACCTGCGCGGCGCATTTCCTTCCGTAGCGTTCATAGACATGTTGGATGACCTCTTCCCTTCTGTCAGATTCGATGTCGACGTCGATGTCCGGCGGACCCGAACGCCCCGGAGAAAGGAACCGTTCAAAGAGCATCTTGTGGCGGACGGCGTCGACGGCGGTGATGCCCAAGGCGAAGCAGACCGCCGAGTTCGCCGACGATCCTCTGCCCTGACACCAGATGCCCCGGCTGCGGCAAAAGTCGACGATTTCACAGACGATGAGGAAATACCCGGGAAAGCCGAGGCCGACGATGACGTCGAGTTCGTGGTCGATCACCTCCCACGCCCGCGGGTTCGACGAGCGCGGCCCGTAACGCTTGAGCGCGCGCTCGCGGGTGAGGCAACGCAGCCAGCTCGCTTCGGTATGGCCTTCGGGAACGGGAAAATCGGGAAGGTCAGGGGCGACGAGCGCCAGATCGAAAGCGCATTCGGCCCCGATCCTGGCGGCTTCAGCCACCGCTTCGGGGTGGTCTCGGTGCAGGGAGAGCATCTGTTCCCCCGACCGAAGGTGCGAACCGTTGGCCGGAAGGAAGGGGTCAATCTCTTCTAGGGTGGTTCGAGCCCTCGTGGCGGCGAAGACGTCGGCGACATCCCTGTCGCGAGGGCGCGCATAGTGCACATTGCCTGTGGCCAGGTAGGGGACGCCGGCCCGGTTGGCCGTTTCGACGAGGGCGCGGCAGCGTTCGCGGTCAAGCGGGGCGCCGGAGTTCGTCAGTTCGACCGCTACGTTCTCCTTGCCGAAAAGTGATTCGAGGCGGCGCACCTGTTCGACTGCGGCGTCGACGTCCCACAGAGCGGGAGAAGGCCCGGAAAAAGCCGAGGCTCCGGGATTGAAGCCGCTGTTCCTGCGGCCTCCGGCGATCCCGGGGCTTCCGGCAATCCCAAGGCAATCGGCTCGTTCGCGGCTTCCGGCGCCCTCCAGGGGGAGGCCGCCGCGGGAACCCTCCGCCCCTTGCCCTTCCAACCCCTCCAGGGCCCGTCTGACGCCTCCCTTTCGGCAGCCGCTGAGAACCATCCAATTTCCGCCGGAGGCAGCCGCCAGGTCTTCGAGCTCGTAGCGAGCGCGGTTCTTTTCCCCGCTCGCCAGCATCGCCTCCCCCACCGTCCGGGAAAGGCGTCTGTAGCCTTCGGGGTCGCGAGCCAGGAGGACGATGTGCTCGCCGGGAGGATCGGCTTGGGCGCTTCTATCTTCGGACAGAAGGGTCAATTCGGTTCCGATGACGGCGGGCAGCCCGGCCGCCCTGGCTGCGGAGGCAAGCTGGACGACGCCGGGAAAGCCGCCGTGGTCGGTCACGGCGAGAGCCTGCAGCTCCAATTCGCAGGCCCGAGCGACGAGGTCGGCGGGAAGGCTGGCCCCGTCGAGAAAGCTGTAAGCGGAGTGGACGTGCAGTTCCGCGTACGGAACCGCACCCTCGGGCTCGGCGAACGGCCGCCCCGAAGGCGAATGCCTCGCGGCCCCCGGCCGAACGACGGAGAGGCGTCTATTCATACCGGCCCTCCTCATGCCACGTTCCGCCCTCGCAATAAACGAGGGCGGCCGCCCCGTCGAGGACGATTTGGAGATAGGCGCGTCTGGAGCGTCCGGAGGGATCCCACCACCGCTCGTCGATGGGCCAAGGCCCTGCGTAATCGCGGATCGTCGCCGAGCCTTTCGCCGATCGCAGCAGGCCGGGTTCGGGATCGGCGCAGCCGCCTGCGCATGTCAGCTCCGCCTCCCCCGTGACCGCCAAGCGGTGTCCGCATCGCCCGTCGAGCCCAATGTCGACGGGCGCAACATGGATGCGCGAAGGCCCCGGCTCGGGTATGGCGCCCGGCCACGGAAGAGCCGATCTGCGCCCGTCGTCCGAACTGTGCTCGCCCCACGCGATTTCGGCGTGGCGCCGCGCCGCCGTGCGCCCTCCCACCTTGCGGGGAACCCTCACCGACTCCTCGCCGAGGACCGTCTGGATCCGGGCGACGGCCGCCGCCGCTCGCTCGTTTCCCGCCGACCTTCCTCCCCACAGGGGCTCGGGGGCTGCATCGGCCGACGCGGCGTCGAGCCTGAGTTCGAGCCGCGCGAGGGGTCCGCCGCCCGCCCATCCTCCGAGCTGCCACCGAACTCTATCGACGACGTCGCGGGCGCCCCCGCCCCCGACCGACCAGGATCGCGAGAGCTCTTCGCCGTCGTCGAAAACCGCGTCGATGCGCAGCCTCCCGGAGGCGGCGGTCCGCACTCCCATGGCCTGCACGAGCTCCTCGGCTAGGCCGCGGGCGGAGAATACGGCTTCTTCGACGTTTTGGAGGGGCGGCTCGAAGACCCGCGTGCACACGATTCCCTGCGACGTCGTAGCCTCCGCCGGCAGATGGACGTCTCTCCCTCGCGCCAACTGCCACAGAAGCGACCCCATCTCCCCGAAACGAGACGCCATGGCGCCTGCCCCGAGATCCGTCAAGTCCCCGACGGTTCTCACGCCGAGGGTCGCCAGCAGCTCCAGGCAGGACCGAGCCTCGGCTCTGCGCGAGGGAACGACGCCGACGAGCGTCCCCTCGACCTTGGTCCGCTTCAGGAACTGCGCCGATCCTTCGACGTCGAGGAAAACGTCCGATTGGGCGGCCAGAAGGGCGGCGAGGGTTCCCTCGCCACAGCCTACGTGCGCCTCGCAGCCGGCGACGTCGGCGATCTGCCCAATGAGAGCCTCGGCCAGAGCCTCCATCGACCCTGCCGCACGCACAGCGCCCCGGGCGGGAAAAATCACCCTTCCCGGCTCGACGACCACGACGTGGGCCACATGCGCGTCCACGGCCTGCAGGACCGATTCGAACCGAAGGGCGTCGCGGCGAACGTCGCGCTGAACGACGACGAGCTCCGGGCAGATCGACAGCGCCTCGCGTTTGCGCATGCCCGTCCGAACCCCCAGCCTGCGCGCCCAGGCATTCGCGCATACGACGCCGCCGACTCCCAAAACAGCAGCCGGTTCGTCGGAGCCGACCTGCCCCGCCGACGTCGCCGCCGCAACCGGCCAGTCGGGAACCGCCACAGATGCGTGCATCATGAGGGAATCGCCTCCACCAACGAGAGCCCGCCTTGGGCGCGGCCGGCGGCTTCGTTCTTTTCACCGTCGGAGGCCTGGACCGGGGCCCATCCGCACGCCCCGATCCGCAGCCGAACGCGACGCCGTCCGGAAGTCGCCTCCACGAGGAGCGCCCGCACATGCCCGACGCCGCGGTCGACGCCTTCGACCGCGACGACCTCTCCCCTGACGCGATCGCGGCAATCCCATCCCTCCCCGAGTAGAAGGCTCCCACGCACCGCTGCCCGCTTGGAAAGCAGACGGCGCTCGCGCGCATCCAGGCGAATGGAAGACCCGACGACCACGACGTCGAAGCCGTCGACGGCGGCAGTCAGCGCCTGTGTGCGCGCCGCATCCCCCACCTTCGGCACGCAAACCGTTCGAGAGGCATCGACTCCCAGCGATCCGGCCGCGTCCCACCCCATGCCCGGCATTCCGAGGAAGACGCTCCACGCCCCCGAACCGCTGGCGATTCCGGCGAGCAGGAGGCCCATGAGGACGCTGCCGGAGAATCCGACGCTCATTCCCGGCTCGAGTCCGCGCGGGAGGATTTCGGCCAAACACTCGGGGACCGCCCAGCCGCCCGAAGCCTCCCTCCAGCGCGCCGCATCCGAGGCAGCCCCGGACCAGGCCCTGCCCGACGGCGCCTCGCGCGGCGCCGCCCCACCCGTCGCCGCGCCCAGCACCGCCTCGCCATGCGAGGCCCTGCCCGGCAAAACGGCGACTGAAGAAACCCCCGCTGCGCTCTCTGCCAAAACAAGCGCACGCCGAGCGGCCTCAAGCCGCTCCGCCGCGCTTAAACCCCTTCCGCCGAGGGCGCAGGCCGCAGAAGTTCTCATGTTTCTCCACACCTCTTATTGAACGTTAGTTCGACAAATAGGATAGGCAGAGGGTCCGACACATTCCAAACGAAGCGCGCTCAGCCCTCGCCAAGCCGCGGCGGGGATCGGGCAAAGACGGGCCGCGCGAGCCCATTGCAGCCGTGCCCGCCCCTTCCCGTGTACGCTGAGCTGGTGTTTCACATCGTCTTCTACGAGCCGCGAATCCCCGGCAACACGGGGGCTGCGATTCGGCTTGCAGCATGCACGGGAGCCACGCTCCACCTCGTCGAACCCTTGGGCTTCTCCTTCGAAGACTCTCACCTCAAGCGTGCGGGATTGGATTACCACGACCTCGCAGACCTTCGAATCCACGCCGACTTCGAGGCGCTCCTTCGCGAGCTCCCGGATTCGCGCATTTTCGCCTTCACCGGGCACACGTCGAACAGCTTTGCCGACGTCGCCTACCGCGAAACGGACGCCTTTCTCTTCGGACCCGAACCGACGGGGCTTCCCGCGGACGTCATCGCCCATCCGGCGGTGACGGCGGCCGTGCGAATCCCCATGATGCCTCACCTACGCTCGCTGAATCTGGCCAATTCCGCGTCGATCGTCGTTTACGAAGCCTGGCGTCAATGCGGCTACGTCGGATCGTCGGACTTTTCCTAAGAGGATCGACGCGGAAAACCCCGCACGCTCCCGTCGGTTCGGACATCTTCGAGAAACGTCATTCATTGACAAACAAGTTTCGGCAAGGATCAGAAAAGGCATGCCATAGTCACATATTAAATCGGCGTATTCAACCGATAAAAGAACGCCGAGCGCACAGCTAAATACGAAGTGCACAGCCACCGCAAATAGGCGCGTTTTCGGCCCATGCCCATTATCGTCGGCACACCGAGCCAGCAAGTATGCGCCGAGGCACATCAAAGCCCAGCTGGCGACCGGTTTGGGCGACAGCGACCGACCTCAACCGCCACCTCCGGCAACGAGGTCAAGCCGACGTCCGCTTTGTTCGGGGGCAATTCGGCGATCGCCCCGCAACAAGGCCGAGACGGCCGACGCACGACGAGACCGAGCCGATCGCAGCCCCGTCATCGGGGAGATCGACGAAGGTTTTGCGAGATTCGGAAAACCCGCGCAACTCGAAGGAAGCCCTGAGCGGCCGCCCCGCATCGGGGCGTCCGCCGCGGGCTAAAGGGTTTCGCCCGCCTCCACTTGCTCTTGGAACGTCTCGGAGGCGGCAAGGAGGAGGTCCTCGACGGGGAGCTCGAGGGCGTTGGCAAGCCTGAACAACGTGAAAAGTCGGGGATTGACGGCTTTGTTCGAACGCCGATCGGACCTGGCGCTCTCCATTAGTTGATAGTGGTTTCTATCAATGTCGGCACGCAGCGCCACCTGTTCCTGAGACAGTCCGAGCTCTTTCCGCCTGGCTCGGATCGTCATGGCGAATATGTTTGCAAGTTGGCGCTCTAACGGCGAAGAATCGGGCATATCCCAACTTTTGCCGTGTAATCAACGCTTTACTACGGTGTATGCACGGTACGTAGCTCCCAGCACGCAACGGCCATCGCAGCTGCTACATTAAGCGAGTCGACGTCGCCAGCCATCGGAATGACGACCGAATGGTCGACCGCGGCGATCGTCGAGTCGCGAAGGCCGTCCCCTTCGGCCCCGAGAATGATCGCGATTTTGGAGTCCTTCGCCGAGCACACCTCAAGGCGGGAGAACGCATCAAGGGCGACGGCGTCGTCCGTCAACGCCAGCGCAGCCGTTGTATAGCCACATTCAGAAAGCATTTTCGCGCTTCGAGGCCAGCCGTCGATTCTGGTCCAGGGGACCTGGAAGACGGTTCCCATAGAAACCCGAACCGACCGCCTGTAAAGGGGGTCTGCACAATCTGATGTGACGAACACTGCATCGACGCCAAGCGCTGCAGCCGAGCGGAAGATCGCTCCCACGTTGGTGTGATCGACCAGGTTTTCGAGTACGACGATCCGCGCGGGGCCCGATCCCACGGCCTCGAGCATCGCTCGAGGGTCGGCCAAGGCGGGGCGATTCATGGCGGCTATCGCTCCGCGGTGAAGGTGAAACCCGGCAATCTCCTGGAGCTTCTCCTCGTCGCACACGTACACGGGGATGTCGCCTCCCTCGCCGTCCCCGCCGGCCTTCGTCAACGAAGGGGCGAGATCGGCGAGCCACCGCTCGTCGGCCAAAACCGAACGCGGTCTGTGGCCTGCGGCTATCGCCCGTTGGATGACTTTCGACGACTCGGCCATATACAGGCCGTTCTCCGTCTCAAGCTTCTTTCGAAGGGCCACGTCGGTCAGCCTGACGTAATCCGACAGGCGATCGTCGTGGATGTCGGTAATTGGCACTAACACAGAACAAGAGTGCCATAAACAACGCCATCGCACGCGCCAAAGAGCGTCTATCGACGCATATGTACCACCAAGCATTCCGTGCATGCACGGAAACGATAGGTCGTATTCGCGACCGTAATGACGCGCATCGTCGTCTCTCACGAGGCACCGGAAACATTGACGCAAACGTAAATATAGTCAAACTCTTATTAAGATGTCGGTTCCGTAACAATTGAACGCAGGCCTCACAATCTGTACGCCCCGATCTCGCATGCGCCGCAGGACGAGCCCACCCACGCCGGAATCGATCGCGGAGAGCGTTGCAATTGCCGCTGGGATTTGAACCGATCCTGCACATCTGGAACGGAGCGCGCCACCCGAAGGGACGGCGACGTTTGCACTCTGCCACGCGCATGCAAAGCGGGGCGCGAACGGCCGTTCTCCGCTCGCGCCCCGCTCCCAGGGTTCAGCGCCCCAAAAGCGCCTGGCCCGTCAGGGGTTCTCAAACATCACTGACCCACAGGGGGCGTTCCGTTTCCGTTGGGGCCCTCTTGGTCGAAGCTTCGGAACTCCGGCGGCGCAGGCGTCGCTGGCCTCTGTCCTATCTCCGCGTCCGGGTCGAAATGGCGCCCGGACTGACGCCCCGAGGTCTCGGCCTCGTCGATGGCGACGTCGGCGGCGCCCTTGGCGTCGGCCAGAGCGTCGTCGATGTCGGGCAGCGCCGTGGCAGCCAGGGCGTCGGCGATCTTTCCGGTGCCGTCGAAATCGACTCCCGATTCGCCGTCGCCGCCGTGGCCCCCGAAGCCCTTGGCGACCGCGTTGAGGGCGGCCGTCATCTCCGTCGGGACGATCCACAGCTTCGAAGACGAGGAGTTGGCAATCTGCGGAAGGGTCTTGATGTACTCGTAGGAGAGGAGCTTGGGATCGACGTTGCCGCGGTGGATGGCGTCGAAGACCTGGAGGATGGCTCGCGCCTCGCCCTGTGCCCTCAGAATCGTCGACTGGGCCTGGCCCTCTGCCCTGAGGATCGCGGACTGCTTCTCGCCCTCAGCCGTCAGAACGGCGGACTGCTTGACGCCCTCGGCCGTGAGGATCGCAGCGCGGCGGTCGCGCTCGGCCTTCATCTGCTGCTCCATTGCGCCTTGGACGGAGCGCGGCGGATCGATGGCCTTCAGTTCGACGCGCGACACGCGAATGCCCCAGCGTCCGGTCGCCTCGTCAAGCTGGCCGCGCAGCTGGCCGTTGATCTGATCGCGCCCCGTGAGAGCCTGCTCCATGTCCATCGTTCCGATGATGTTTCGAAGCGTCGTGACCGCAAGCTGCTCAATGGCGGCCATCGGGTCGGCGATCTCATAGGTCGCGGCGATCGGGTTCGTCACCTGGTAGTAGATGACGGTGTCGATGGAGACGTTGATGTTGTCCGAGGTGATGACCGGCTGCGGAGGGAAGGGAACGACCTGCTCGCGCATGTCGATCCTCTCCCGAATGGAATCGACGAACGGGAACAGGAAGTGCAGACCCGGCGTAAGGGTCTTGTGATACCTGCCCAGGCGCTCGACGACGTAGGTGTACCCCTGGTTGACCATCTTGATCGCCATGAAAACGAAAAGGATCACGATGAATGCAACCAAGGCCAAAAGTATGAGTCCGACGTTTATATCGTTCATAATGGGTCCTTCTAGTTGTTGCGGTTACTGATGTAGGGTGTGACGGAAAGCGGCGTCGCCGGAAGGCCGGGCAGCCGTCGGCAACGGAGATTTCCCGTGAGAGAGGAAGTCTTCCCATCGGCCAGAGCGCGCACTGTTGGCCAGCATGCAGCCCTTATTGGCCGGAATGCGCCGACTGCGCGACGATGGCCACGACGCCCTCGATGTCGGTGACGACGACGTCGCTCCCCTCGGGAATGACGCCTCCCGCCGAGCGCGAAGACCAGACGTCCCCGCCGATCTTCACCCGTCCGGCATTCTCGTCTATCACTGTGAGGGCGCGGGCCCGCTTGCCTATCTGATCTTGGACCGTGCCGACCTTCGTCCCCTTGGGGTTGAAATGGTTTTTCGCCCACGGGCGCACGATTGCCAGAAGGAGGATGGAGACGACGGCGAACGCGGCGACCTGAGCCACAAGGCTGTCGGTCCCGGCGGATACGCCGGCGGCGACGAACGCGCCTCCCGCGATCATGAGGAAGGAGAAATCGACCGTCATGAATTCCAAAGCGATGCAGCAAAGGGCGATGATGCCCCAAACTTCCCAGCTCACGTTGCTACTCCTAGCTATAGTAGAGATGCACTCTAGTTTAACGGGCGGAGCCCCCCAGTTATAGACTCCATTCGGGTAGGAATCCCCACAGCCGCCGCGGCGAAGAAAACGGCGGGCCCGCACGCGGCGCGGGGTCGACCGCGCACAGGGCGCTCAGACCTTCCGTGCCGAGAACCGCCCGTCCTCGCGGCTCACCGCGAGATTAAGGCCGAAGACCGCCGAGAGATTGGCCGATGTGACAGTTTCCCCTATCTGTCCCGAAGCGTAGACGGCTCCGTCCTTGAGCAAAAGTGCGTGGGTGAATCCTGGGGGAATCTCTTCGACGTGGTGGGTGACGAGCACGATCACCGGCGAAAACTGGTCGAAGGCCAGCTGCGAGAGCGTTTCGACGAGGTTCTCCCGCCCGCCCAGATCGAGGCCGGAGGCCGGCTCGTCGAGGATCAGCACCTCGGGGTTGGGCATGAGCGCGCGGGCGATCCCCACGCGCTTCTTCTCCCCCGAAGAAAGGGTCGAAAAGAGGCGCGTCTCCAGGGATCCCACGCCGAGGCCGGCCAGAAGGGCCCGGGCTCGGCGGTCGTCTTGGGGGTCGTAGACCTCCCGCCACGTCGCCAAGTGTCCGTAGGCGGCCGTTCGAACGACGTCGACGGCCCTCTGGTCCCCCGGGATTCTCGCGTCGACGGCGGCGGACATGGTGCCGACGAGAGGCCGCAGATCCTCCAGGTTGACGCGGCCCAGGCGTTCGCCGACGATCGCCACCGATCCGCTGGTGGGATGCATGCGCCCCGAGACCAGCTGGATCAGAGTCGTCTTGCCCGCGCCGTTGGGGCCGAGGACGACCCATCTCTGGCCGTCGTCGACGCTCCAATCGACCGAATCGAGGATGGCGCGGCCGTCGCGTCGAACGGTCGCCTCCCGAACATCAAGCACATCGCCCATGGAACAAGATTACCGCGAGAGGCCTAAAGTCCCGCTATGACGTCGCGGTAGAAGTCCATCGTCTTGAGGGCGATCGACTCCCATGAGAAGTGCTCCTCCACCCGCTTGCGGCCTGCTGCGCCCATCTCGCGCGCCTTCTCGGGGTCGGCGCACACAGCCTCCAAAGCCGAGGCGAGATCGGCCTCGAACGTCTCGGGATGCACGGGCGTCCCCGTCCCGTCGTCGAGCTGCTCGATCGGGACGAGGGTTCCGGTCACCCCGTCCTCGATGCAGTCCGGGATGCCCCCCGTCTTCGTTCCGACGACGGGAAGTCCAACGGCCATCGCCTCGAGATTGACGATTCCGAGGGGCTCGTAGATCGACGGCGTGACGAAGACAGTCGAGCACGACAGGAGCTGGATGATCTTGCCGCGGCTGAGGAAGTCCGAGATCCACACGACGCCTGTGCGCCTGCTTCTAAGGTCCTCGACGAGGGCCTCGGTTTCGGCGGCGATCTCCGGGGTGTCCGGCGCCCCGGCGCACAGCACCACCTGGATCTCCGGCGGCAGCTTGGCGATCGCGCGCAGCAGGCCGGGAACCCCCTTCTGCCGGGTGATCCTTCCGACGAACATGACCGTGGGCTTGTCGGGGTCGAGCCCGTAGGAGGCGAAGCACTCCCTGGCCGCCGCCGTTTCCTCGTCGGTCTTCGGGGCGTTCCAGCCCGACAGGTCGATCCCGTTGTGGATGACCCGCACCCGATCGGGGTCGATCTTCGGGTAGCAGCGAAGAATGTCGTCCTTCATGGCGAAGGAGACGGCGACGATTCCGTCGGCGGCCTCGTAGGCCGTCCGCTCGACCCAGGAGGAGACTTCGTAGCCGCCCCCCAGCTGCTCGCGCTTCCACGGGCGCAGCGGCTCCAGGGAATGGGCCGATATGACGTGGGGAATGCCGTACAGCATCCCTCCGATGTGGCCGGCCATGTTGGCGTACCAGGTGTGAGAGTGGAGAATGTCGGCTTCCCGCACGCGATCGGCGATCTCCAGGTCGACGCCGAGAGTCTTGATCGCGGCGTTCGCCGAAGCGAGCTCGGCCGGATAGTCGTATCCGTACACCGTGACTCCGGCGGGCGATGCGCCCGCTTCGCGCGGCCCGTCGAAGGCGTGAACATCGACGTCGGCATGGGCCGCCAGCACTTTGGACAATTCCTCAACGTGGACACCCGCGCCACCGTAGACGTTTGGCGGGTATTCTCGAGTCAATAGAGCGACACGCAATGTGGGGTCCTTCCTTCGGTGGTCAACGCTGACCCCTTCACTGTACCCGCTCTGTCGTCCAACGGCGGACAATTCGTGCGCTGAACCAATATATGAGATAGGTGGAACCTGTGGGAGCCAAACCCCGCGTCCTCGCAATCGTCCTGGCTGGCGGAGAAGGCAAGCGCCTTATGCCCCTCACCCAGGATCGTGCCAAGCCCGCCGTGCCTTTCGGCGGCATCTACAGACTCATTGACTTCTCTTTGAGCAACATCGTCAATTCGGGATACCTGAAGATCATCGTCTTGACCCAGTACAAGTCCCATTCCCTCGACAGGCACATCGCGCGCAACTGGCGCATGTCCAATCTGTTCGAGAACTACGTCGCCCCCGTTCCCGCGCAGCAGCGGCGCGGCGACCACTGGTACCTCGGGTCGGCCGACGCCGTCTACCAGTCGCTCAACATCCTCGACGATGAACGGCCCGACGTGGTCCTCATCACCGGGGCGGACAACATCTACCGCATGGACTTCTCGCAGATGGTCGACCAGCACGTCGAATCCGGCGCGGAGCTGACGATCGCGGGAATCCGCCAGCCGCTCGAGCTGGCGTCCGCCTTCGGCGTGATCGACGTCAACAAGACCGATCCGCGCCGCGTGGCCGCCTTCGTCGAAAAGCCCCAGGACACCTCGGGGCTGGGCCTTCCCGATTCGCCCAACGAGTTCCTGGCCTCCATGGGCAACTACGTCTTCAACACCGACGCCCTGTACAAGGTTCTCTCCGACGACGCCGTCGACCCCAATTCGAAGCACGACATGGGAGGAAACATCGTTCCCTTCTTCGTCGGGAAGGGCACCTGCGGAGTCTACGACTTCACCTTCAACAACGTTCCCGGCCACTCAGACCGGGACTGCGACTACTGGCGCGACGTCGGAACGATCGACGCCTACTACGAGGCGAATATGGACCTCATCTCCGTCAACCCGGTCTTCAATCTGTACAACGACAGGTGGCCGCTTCTGACGGGGCATTCGAACCTCGCCCCGGCGAAGTTCGTCTACGGGCACCATGAGAGGCTTGGCCACGCCCTCGATTCAATCGTCTCCCCCGGGGTCATCGTCTCAGGAGGCGAAGTGATCGGGTCTGTGCTCTCCCCCGACGTGCGCGTGAACTCATGGTCGACCGTGCGCGAATCCGTTCTGCTCGACGGCGTCAACGTCGGGCGCAACGCGACGGTCATGCGCGCGATCCTCGACAAGTACGTCGTGGTCGAAGAGGGCGCGCAAGTGGGCGTCAACCACGAACACGACCGGGCCCGAGGTTTCCACGTCTCCGAGGGCGGCATCACCGTGGTCCCCAAGGGCGCGCGCGTCAAGGCCACGCTTTACGCGCCGACGCCGGCCGAGGCGCCCGATCCGGCCGAAGCGCCGGGAGCCGCCGGCTCCGCCGATGCGCCCGCGGGGTCCGAGGCATTCGAGGTCTCCGACGGCTCAGGCGGCGCAGGAGACGACGGGGCGACCACACTTGTATGAGCCTGTGCGCGAGGGGGAGCCGGTCAGGTTTTCCCTCGCTTCGCCCGAACCCCTTCCCGCGGGGCTCCTGGTGCACACGAGGCATGTTTTCGGGTCGGCTTGCGGAGAGGTCGCCGAGCGCTCGCCCGCGGTTCCCGGCCTGCAGACGCTGTCGCTGTTCGGTGTCGCCGGATCCGACGCCTCCGCGTTGGAGCGGCTGAGGGACGAATTGCGCGGCCCTGCCTTGGCTTTGAGCGTCGATTGCGCGCTCACGCGCGGAAAAATGGCCGAGCGCGGTCCGCGCCTCATCGTCTCCGACGTGGACTCGACCTTCATCCGCGGCGAGGCCATCGACATGCTCGCCGACGCCGCCGGATCCGGCCCTCGTGTGGCGGCCATAACGGAGGCGGCGATGAACGGCGAGCTCGACTTCGCCGAGGCCCTCGCGGAGCGCGTCGCCACGCTGGAGGGCCTGTCCGTCGATCGGGTCGAGTCGATCGCGGACAGCATCGAGCCCGTTCCCGGGGCCGAGACGCTGGTTGCGACGGCGCACGCACGCGGATGCGCCGTCGGCCTGGTCTCCGGCGGATTCATCGAGGTGATCGGAGGGCTGGCGCGCCGTCTAGGCGTCGATTGCGTGCTGGCCAACCGGCTCGAAACGAGCGGCGGCGCCCTCACCGGCAGAACGGAGGGCGAGATCGTCACCCGCGAGCGCAAGGCCGAGGCTCTTCGGCGCTGGTCCGAGGGCGGCCGGCTGCCCGGCGCCGACCTGCCCGGAGGTTCCGATTCGCCAGAAGGCTCCAATTTGCCGAAAGACCCCGACTCCCCGTTGGAAGCTCGGGGCAGGGAAGGCCCGGACGCTCGTTCTCGTGGCTTCCCTTCGCCGCGCGAGAGGATCGACCTGTCCGAAACCGTGGCGGCCGGCGACGGCGCCAACGACCTGTCGATGATGGAGATCGCCGGGCTTTCCGTCGCCGTGTGCGCAAAGCCCGCGGTGCTTGCCGCCGCCGACGCCGCGGTGACCCGGCCGCGCCTCGACATCCTCGCGGCGATCCTCGGCTGGGACGCGGTTTGACGCCTTCCGCCGCATGGCAGGCTGCTCTGTTTCGCGTCCGGGGTCACAGCGGACCCAAGGTTTCACGCCGTCGCCCGCTGCCGGACGGCGCTTTAATCCCGCCGCCGGAAAGCGCGAACTGGGCTGCCGGGCTGCGCCCTCACCCCGCCGCCAAATCGCGGGGGCGCGCCTTGACTCCCGCGAGGGCCAGGGCGAGGGCCGCGGCGCCGACGCATCCCGTCGCGATCCACGACGGGCTTTCCATGGGAACCCTGCCGACGAGGTAGAGGGGCGAGAGCTTTCGCCCCCACTCGGGAAGGTCGAGGGGGTCGGCCAGGAGCTCGACGACGGCGACCCAGCAGGCGAGAGCCCACACGGCGGCCCACGCCTTCGGCGCATAGGAGAAAACGGCGAAGGCCGTGGCGAGCACTGCGACGATGGGAACGAGCAGGAGCGCCGCGGCCCCCAAAGAAGAGGAAAGCTCCCATTTGCCGGTGGACGCTCCGATGGAGATCCAGTAGGCGAAACCCCCTGATGCGGCCACTGCCGCGGCCGTGAGGGCCGATTGGGCGAACCAGGCGCGCATGACGCTCGCGTAGCCGCAGCGCGTGGAACACACGAGCCCTAACCTTCCGCTCGCCTCTTCGCCGCGCAATTCGGCCGCGGTCGCCAGCCCGGCCGCGAGCGCGAGAAGCCCGATGATCCCGACGGCCAGAACGGACATGAAGTCGCGCGGCGCGTGCCCTCCGAAAAGCTGGGCGATACCCGGGTTTTGTTCGGCCCAGACGTCTATCTCGTCTCCCATGGCTCCGACCGGCGCCGCCCAGCAAACCGCCGCCGCGCACCACCCGGCGGCGCTGGAGCGCGTGAGGCGCCAGACGTAGCGTGTGCCGCGTATCCACTTCGCCGCGCCGGCCCTTCCGGGCCTCGGCGAGACCGCGGCGCCTCCGAGGTCGCGGACGCGGCAGAGCGCGAGGGCAGCCGCAGCCAGTGCGGCGGCCGCCGTTGCGCAGGTGGCGTAGGGCCACAGGCGGCTTGCTCCCCACGGCCGGGCTTCAGCCAGCCAGCCCATGGGGGTGAGCCAGGTCGCGGACAGGCGCCGTCCGTCTATTGCCGCGCGCACGAGGTAGCAGAACATGACCCACGCCATCACTGCGGTTCCCGCTGCTTTGGCGTCCGCGACCGTCTGAGCCAAGAGGGCGGCTGCCGCCGCAAAGACGAGCGCGAACAGGCAGAGAATGAGGCAGTATTTTGCGGCGCCGCCGGCGGGAAAGCCAAACAGGAGGAGGCCCGCAAAACTCGCGGCCCCGAAGAGGGCGGTCGAACACGCCTGCGCCGCCATGGCGGCCGCCGTCGGCGCGGTTTTCCCGTAGCCTCCGGCTGAGACGACCTCCCATCGGCCGAGTGCCTCCTCGGCTCGCATGAGGCGGACGGCGAGCAGGCTTGCGCCGACGGGGACGAGGACGAGCCCGAACATGCCGACCTCAAAGGCCTCGATCCCGCCCGCGGACGTCAGATTGTAGCCACGCCCGTTGAACAGCTCTTGAATGCGCGAGGAGCCGATGGTCGAGGCGTAGCGCAGTCGGCTCGCGCTGTCGGGGTAGAGAGACCTCGTCGCCGACGCCATGGCAAGCACCAGGGCGGTCCAAGCCAGGGGCCAGGCGAGAAGCCTTCGGCCGTGGGCCTTCCACGTGAGCGTCCAGAGCGCCCGGCGCGGCCCGTTCATTTCTCGCCTCCGTAGAAGCTGAGAAAGGCCGCCTCCAGGGAGCTTTCGACCTTTCGTATCGACGCTCCTCCCTTCAAGAGGCCGGCGACGGCGGAGTCGGCCTCGGCGGAGGGCACGTTCAGGGAGATCGGCTCCCCCGTCCTGCCGACGGCGGAGACGGCGACGTCGGCCCTGGCGCGCACCCCTTCGAGGCTTCCCGAATAGGCGGCGCGCCCGCGCCGAAGGACGGTGACCGTGTCGCACAGCGCCGCAACCTCGCTCATGATGTGGCTGCTCAGCAGCACCGTCGCCCCGGAGCCTTGCGCCTCGCGGACCGTTTCGACGAAGCGTTCGGCCATGACGGGGTCGAGGCCCGACGTCGGCTCGTCGAGGAGCAGAAGCTCGGCCCGCGTGGCGAGGGCCGCGACGAGGGCGACCTTTTGCCGGTTGCCCTTCGAGTACGTGCGCGTTTTCATTCGAGGGTTGAGTTCGAAGCGCTCGATGAGCTCGGCTCTGCGGGCGGCGTCGATGCTGCCCTGCATGCGCCCAAGAATGTCGATGCACTCGCCTCCGGTGAGATTGGGCCACAGCACGGTGTCCCCGGGGACGTAGGCGAGCCGTCGGTGGACGTCGACCGCGTCCTTCACCGGGTCGCGGCCAAACACGCGCAAACGGCCGCCGTCGAGCCGAATCTGGCCGAGAATCGCCCGGATCGCCGTCGTCTTTCCGGCGCCGTTGGGGCCGAGAAAGCCGTGGACGGAGCCTGCCTTCACGCTCAGGTCCAGCCCGTCGAGCGCCCGGACGCTGCCGAAAGCCTTCGTCAAATCCGTCCCTTCGACAAGAATTTGATTGTTACTATCTTTTGAAAGTGACTTTCTCATAAAAGAGACGCTACCACCGGCGCAGGGCGACGACAAGGCCGTGAATGCGACAAGGCTGTAAAGTGGCATCGACAAGGAGGTGCGATGGCACAGCGGGGATTGCGCGAACGGAAAAAGGCGGCTGCCATGCACCGCATACAGTCGGCCGCCCTCGAGCTGTTTTCGACAGACGGATACGACAACGTGACGATCGAGCAGATCGCCGACCGCGCCGACGTCTCCCCTTCGACCGTCTATCGATATTTCGGGACGAAGGAGGGCTTGGTGCTGCAAGACGAGCACGACGACCTGCTCATGAGCACGATGGCCGGCGCCCTCGCCGACGGCGCGAGGCTCCTCGACGCTCTGCGAGAGGCCGTCCGGGCAATCGCCGAGGAACATTTCGTGCGCGACCGCCAGGCGACCGTGCAGCGGGTGCGGCTGTACTTCGAGGTCCCCGCGCTGCGATCGGCGGCGTCGACCTTGGTCGCCGAGCTCATCGACAAGCTCGCCCAAACCCTTAAGGACAGCGGGAAGGCGGATTACGCGGACGGCCTGATCGCCTCGAGCGCCGTCGTCTCGGGACTGCTGGCGGCCGCATGGAACTGGTATCGAGAAGGGGCGGAAAGGCCTTTCACCGTTTACGCCGACGCCGCTATGGACGTCCTCGCCGAAAAGCTCACCACGATGTAGAGCGGTCTAAGAGCGATGTAGGAGCGGTCTAGGGACGCAGCACGTCGACGATCCGCATGCGGCCGGGCGCCAGAGAGCTCCACGATTCGACGTGCCCGACGACGGCCATGGCGGTGGAAAAGCCGTACCTGAAGCTGTCCGCACGCGCCGCGCCCGACCCTCTCAAAGCCCGAAATGGCGCGCGGCCCCGGGACTCGGGCAGGTCTTTCTCCCGCGTGGCCAGCAGCCCCGCCAGCGTCGACATCGTCGGCTCGTGTCCGACGACGAGAACTGCCTCCGCCTTAACGCCGCCTTCGGCGTCGGCCGACTCCCGGACGGAGCCCTCGATCCCGCAGCGGTCCAAACCGCGCAGAGTTTCGAGAAGGCCCTCTCCCCCGCGAGAGTAGAGGCTGGCTTCCTCCCAGACTCTGGCGACGGCCAGTCCGGCCGAGCGAAGGGCCGCCAGGGTCTGCCGCGTGCGCGTCGCCTCCGAGACGATCGCCACGTCGATGCCGCCGACGACTCGCGCGATCGCCCGCGCCTGAGACGCGGCCTCCTCCCTTCCCCGCGGAGTCAGCGGGCGGGCGCGGTCCCTGGCGGCGAATCCGGCTTCGCCGTGGCGCATGAGAACGAGAGTCGGCATGGTGCAAGGCTATCTCCGATCGGGTCGATTGAACAGGGATGCGTTCGAACCGACGCCCGCGACGCAACGGGGCCCGCGCGGCAAACCCGACGCTCACGCCAGAGCGACGAGGTCGAAGTAGTCGTCGGACCACAAATCCTCGTCGCCGTCGGGCAGCAGAAGAACGCGCTCGGGGCGGAGGGCTTCGACCGCCCCCTCGTCGTGAGTGACGAGCACGACGGCGCCCTCGTACTTGCCGAGCGCGGCGAGAATCTCCTCGCGCGAGGCCGGGTCAAGGTTGTTCGTCGGCTCGTCGAGGAGAAGCACGTTGGCCGCCGACACGACGAGCATGGCCAGGGCGAGTCGAGTCTTCTCCCCTCCCGAAAGCACTCCAGCGGGCTTGTCGGCGTCGGCCCCGGAAAAGAGGAAAGAGCCGAGCACGGAACGGGCCCTTGTGTCGTCGAGCTCGGGGGCTGCCCGCCACAGGTTGCCGACCACCGTCTCGTCGGGGTCGATCGTCTCGTGTTCCTGCGCGTAGTAGCCGATCTTCAATCCGTGGCCGGGCACGACGCCGCCAGTGTCGGCCTCCTCCACGCCGGCAAGCAGGCGCAGGAGGGTCGTCTTCCCGGCGCCGTTGAGGCCGAGGACGACCACGCGCGACCCGCGGTCGACGGCGAGGTCGAGGCCGGAGAAGACTTCGAGGGACCCGTACGATTTCGACAGCCCCACGGCGGTCAGCGGCGTGCGCCCGCACGGGGCGGGATCCGGGAACCTCAGATTGGCCACCTTGTCGGCCTTCCTCTCCTCCTCCACGCCGGCGAGCAGGCGCTGCGCGCGGCGCTCCATGTTCTGCGCTGCCGCAGCCTTCGTCGCCTTGGCCCGCATTTTGTCCGCCTGCCCCATGAGCGCGCCCGCCTTGCGCTCCGCGTTCATCCGCTCGCGGCGGCGGCGTTTCTCATCGGCCTCGCGCTGTTTGAGATACTCCGCCCACGGCATGTTGTACACATCGAGGGCGGCGCGATTGGCGTCCAGATGCCACACGGCGTTGACCGTCTGGTCCAACAGCTCCGTCGAATGGGAGACCACCACGAACCCGCCCGCGAAAGAGCGGAGGTAATCGCGAAGCCACAGGATCGAATCGTGGTCGAGGTGGTTGGTCGGCTCGTCCAGCAGGAGAGTCTCGGCCCGTGAAAAGAGGATCCGTGCGAGTTCGACCCTTCGCCGCTGACCGCCGGAGAGCGTGTGCAGCGGCTGGTCGAGGACCCTTTCGGGCAGCCCCAGCGCAGCCGCTGTCTGGGCGGCCTCGGCGTTGGCGGCCCATCCTCCGGCGTTCGTGAATTCCTGGTCGAGGCGCACGTAGCGTTCCATCGCCCTGACCTGCCGCGTGCCCTCCGATTCGGCCATTTCCCGCTCGGCCTTGCGGATGCGCCTTATCGTCTCGGCGATTCCGCGAACCGAGAGGATCCGATCGCGCGCCGTCTGGTCGAGGTCGCCCTCCTGCGTGTCCTGCGGAAGGTATCCGACCGTGCCCCTGCGATTGAGCGTTCCGGTCGCTTCGACGACGTCGGACGTCGCTCCTTCGCCCGCCATGAGCCGCATGAGCGTGGTCTTTCCGGCGCCGTTGCGGCCGACGAGGCCCACGCGCATCCCTTTGCCCACTCTGAATCCCGCGTCGACGACGAGTTCGCGGGTTCCGATGCGCATGGTGAGGTTTTTGGCGTCGATCACCCCACTAGCCTACTCGAGAACACGCCCGGCCATTGCGCACCTCCGACCCCTAGCGGATATGCTCACAACATGTCCATGAACGACGACATTCAACTGGATGCCTCGCGAGTCAAGGTTCGCGGGCGCGGAACGATGGCGGCCACCGGCGTCGGCGGCCTCGGACTCATCGGCGCCATCGTCTACTTTTTCCTGACGGGGCAGGTTCCGGACAGCCTGGTCACCTCGGGGCGTCAGCCCGCCGGAAACCAGACCTCGCTCATCGAAACGTGCAAGACCGGCGAAGACGCGAACAAAAACACCGAGTGCTGGATGGTCGCCACCGCCGAATCCCTGGACGCCTACTGGGGCGGGGCGCTTCCCTCCGCCGCCGGCGCCGCATACAAGAAGCCCGATTTTGTGCTCTTCTCCGGTTCGACCTCCACGGCGTGCGGGACGGCCAGCTCCCAGACCGGCCCCTTCTACTGCCCCGCAGACAAAGCCGTCTACCTTGACGTCGGCTTCTTCAAGGAGCTCCAGTCCCGGTACGGCGCGACGAATTCGAGGCTGGCCCAGGCCTATATCGTGGCCCACGAATTCGGCCATTCGATTCAGGACCAGACGGGGATCCTCTCCAAGGTCAACCACAAGGACACCGGCCCGAGCGGCTCCCTGGTGCGCTCGGAGCTGCAGGCGGACTGCCTTGCGGGCGTGTGGCTGCACAACGCCTCGAAGACGGTCGATCCGGAGTCGGGGAAGAAGTTCCTCGTCCCTCCCACCCGCGAGGAGTTGAAGACGGCCGTCGACGCCGCAGCCGCCGTCGGCGACGACCACATCTACGAAAGCGCGGGCATGGAGGCCAATCAGGAGTCCTTCACCCACGGGTCCTCGGCCAAACGGACCGAATGGCTCATGAAGGGATACGAAGGCGGAAAGTTCGAGAGCTGCGACACGTGGTCGGCGCCCGCCCCCTGATGCGGCCGGCCGCCGCGTCCAATGGGCAAGCGCGCCGAGCCGGCGTCAGGGACGGCGCGCCGCCGCTGACGCCGCGCTAAACGTTGAAGCCGAGGGCCTGGAGCATTTCCCGGCCGTCGGAGGTGATGCGTTCGGGCCCCCACGGCGGCAGCCACACCCAGTTGATCCGGGTCGATCCGGCCATTCCCTCCAGCGCCCTCGTCGTCTGCTCCTCGATCACGTCCGTCAGCGGGCAGGCCGGGGACGTCAAGGTCATGTCGATGACCACGTCGGCCCCTTCCAGCGCAATGCCGTAGACGAGGCCCAAATCGACGACGTTGATCCCCAGCTCGGGGTCGATCACGTCCTTGAGCGCCTCTTCGACGTCCTCGACTTTCGGGGCGCCGACGGCCTCCTGGGAGGCGCCTGTCTCTTCGCGGGCGGCGGCCCCGTAATCGGGCGCGAGCTCGAGCTCGTCAGCCATGGCTCTCTCCTTTCGCAGCGACGGCCTTGTCCGTCGCGTCTCTCAGGGCCATCCAGCCCAAAAGCGCGCACTTGATGCGCATGGGGAACTTCGCCACGCCGACGAAGGCCGCGGCGTCTCCCAAGGCCTCTTCGACGTCCTCGGTCAGACCGGCGCCGCGCGAATCCATGAGGGCACGGAACTGCTCGTACAGATCCTTCGCCTCGTCGACGCTGGCGCCCTCGAGCATGTCGATCATGATGCCGATGCTCGCCCGGGAAATCGAACAGCCCTCGCCCGTCCACGCCACCTCGGCGATGCGTCCGCCGTCGTCGGACATCCGCACCCTGAGGTTCACCTGGTCCCCGCAGGTCGGGTTGACCTGGAAAGATTCGCCGTCGAAGGGGTTGAGCTCGCCCTCGCCGCGCCGTTCGTGGGCGGCGTCGAGGATGATCTGCTGGTACATCTGATCGAGGTCGTTCATCTCTCCTCCACGCAAGAGTCGTTCATCTTTGCTCCACGCCGAAAAATGGGCGGACTTTCTTCAATGCCTCCAGGAAGGCGTCGACGTCGGCCTCGTCGTTGTACGGCCCTAGGGAGGCCCTGGACGAGGCGAAGACGCCGAAATGCCGGTGTATGGGCTGCGCGCAGTGGTGCCCCGTGCGCACCGCCACGCCGTCGGCGTCGAGAACCTGCCCGACGTCGTGGGGATGCACGCCGTCGACGGAAAAGGCGACGGCGCCCGTGCGGTCGACCGCCTCGCGCGGGCCGAGCACCCGGACTCCCGCGATGTCCGCCATGCCGGCCAGCATGCGCTCCGTCAGCTTTTTTTCGTGCTCCGCCACGCGGCTCATCCCGGCGGCGGCGAGATACTCGGCCGCGGCGCCCATGCCGACTGCTTCGGCCACCGGCTGGGTCCCGGCCTCGAAACGCTCGGGCGGCTGGGCGTAAGTCGCCCCGTCCATCTCGACCACCTCGATCATCGACCCGCCGAATTGGTACGGCGGCATCGCTTCGAGGAGCTCGCGCCTGCCATAGAGCGCTCCGACTCCGGTGGGGCCCAGCATTTTGTGCCCCGAGAAGGCGGCGAAATCGACGTCGAGGGCCTTGAAGTCAACGGGCATATGTGGAACAGACTGGCAGGCGTCGAGCACCGTCAGGGCGCCCGCCTCGCGGGCCGCAGCGACGACGTCCTCGACGGGCGCGATCGCCCCGGTGACGTTCGAAACGTGGGCGAAGGCCACGATCTTGGTCGATCCGTCGATCACGGAGAGCGTCTCCAGGTCGATCCGCCCGTCCGAATCGCAGTCGAGCCACCTGAGAGCGGCCCCCGTCCGTTTGCACAGCTCCTGCCAGGGCACGAGGTTGGCGTGGTGTTCGGCCCTCGTGACCACCACGCTGTCGCCTTGCCCCACGGTCAACCGCCCTTGCAGCGGCGACGCGCCCACGGAGGGTCCGCGGCCTGCCGAAACATTCGACATCGCGTAGGCGAGGAGGTTGATCGACTGGGTCGTCCCCGAGGTCCAGACGAGCTCGCCGGGGTCGGCCCCGACGAATCGGGCAACCCTCGCGCGCGCGTCCTCGAATGCGGCGCTCGCCTCCTCCGCGAGAAGATGCGATCCGCGTTTGACCGCCCCGTTTTTGGCCACAGACATCTCCTCGACGGCGTCGAGGACGGCCCTCGGTTTGAGAGAGGTCGCCCCCGAGTCGAGGTAGACGAGCCGGTTTCCCCCGCGCGCCTGGCGCGCGAGGGTCGGGAAATCCGTCCGCGGAACCGGGCTCGCCACGTCAGGCCTCGATGTACTCGTCGTAGCCGCGCTCTTCCAGCTCGTCGGCCAGTTCGGGCCCGCCGGTCAAGACGATCTTGCCCTCCGCGAAGACGTGGACGAAATCGGGTTTGACATAGCGAAGGATCCGCGAGTAGTGGGTGATGAGCAGGATCGAGTTGCCCGTCCGCTCGTGGACCCGGTTGACGCCCTCGGACACGACGCGCAGGGCGTCGACGTCGAGGCCGGAGTCGGTCTCGTCGAGGATCGCGACCTTCGGTTCGAGCAGCTCCATTTGGAGGACCTCCGTGCGCTTCTTCTCACCGCCGGAGAAGCCGACGTTGAGGTCGCGCTTGACGAAGTCGGGCGAGACCTTGAGGGCCTCGGTCGCCTCGCGCACGCGCTTCGTCCACTCGCGCAGCTTGGGGGCCTCGCCGTCGACCGCCGTCTTGGCCGTGCGAAGGAAGTTCGTCACGGACACTCCCGGCACCTCGACGGGGTACTGCATCGCGAGGAAGAGGCCCGCCTGGGCGCGCTCGTCCGGCGTCATGTCGGTGATCTCTTCGCCGTCGAGGAAGACCTGCCCCTCTGTAATGCGATACTTGGGATGGCCCGCGAGCGCGTAGGCCGTGGTGGACTTGCCCGAACCGTTCGGGCCCATGATCGCGTGGATCTCGCCGTCGCCGATGCTCAGATTGACGCCGTGGAGGATGGGCTTCATTCCGTCGGTTGTCTCGACCGAGGCGTGAAGGTTGCGAATTTCAAGGGTTGGCACTTTTTGTCTCCTAGGAGGCGGCGTCGACGTCGACCAAGACGTCGTCGCCTTCTATTTCAATGGCGTATACGGGGACCGGCTTGGTCGCCGGCAAGGTGAGCGCCTTTCCGCTCCTGATGTCGAACAGCGCGCCGTGCTTCCAGCATTCGATCTCGCCCTCGTCGACGTCGCCCTCGGCGAGGGAGTAGTCGTCGTGGGAGCAGGTGTCGCCGATGGCGTGCCACGTTCCGTCGGAATCGCGGACCACCGCCACCGCCACCTGTTCGCCTGCGGCCGATCTCATCTCCACCTGGAGCGCTCCGGCGGCGGCGACGTCGCCCACGGAGCAGGCGCGCGCGTAGCTCATTCGGCGTCCCTGGAAGCCTGGGCGAGGTCGAGCTCGCGCTCGATGGCGGCCATGAGCTTGGCTTGGACGGATTCGACTCCGATCGACTCGACGAGCTCGGCGAAGAAGCCGCGCACGACGAGCCTCCTTGCGACGTCTTCGGGCACTCCCCGCGCGCGCAGGTAGAACAGCTGCTCCTCGTCGAAGCGGCCGGTCGCCGAAGCGTGGCCCGCACCGGCGATCTCCCCCGTCTCGATCTCGAGGTTCGGCACCGAATCGGCCTTGCCTCCCCTGGTGAGCACGAGATTGCGGTTGAGCTCGTAAGTGTCGGTGTTCGTGGCGGTCGGGCGGATGAGCACGTCGCCGATCCACACCGAATGCGCATCCTCGCCCTGCAGGGCGCCCTTGTACGTGGCGCGCGAAATGCAGTTGGGCGGGTTGTGGTCGACGAAAAGCCGATGCTCGTGGTGTTCGCCGCCCTCGGTGATGTAGGCGCCCAGAAGTTCGACGTCGCCGCCCTCGCCCGCGAATTCGGAGCTCGTGGCGATGCGCACCGCGTCCCCGCCCAGGGTGACGACGATGTGGCGCACCTTGGCGTCGCGCCCCACGCGAATTCGCTGATGGGAGACGTGCCTGGCGCTGCGCTCGGCCTCCTGAACCGAGACGACCGTCAGCTCGCTGCGGTCCCCGGCCTCGATTTCGACGGTCTCGGCAAGGTCGCCGACGCCGGCGTGCTCGATCACCACCGTGCCCTTGGCGTCTTCCTCCGCGAGGACGAGCAGCTGGGCGACGCTCATTCCTTCGGGGGCGTCGATGGCGATCATCGTGTCGGGGGCCTCGCCCGCGACGGTCACGACGTGGACGCGCTCGGCCGCCTGCCAGGCCAACGCGCCTGTGCGGTCCTCCGGCTTTCCGACGAGCCCGACGCGCTCGTCGCCTCGGGACGCGGATTCGACCGAGCCCGCCGAGACGAGGACCTCGGCCTGAGCTGCGTCGAGCGTCTCAAAGAAGGGGGCGAGCCGCTTCATCGGCGTGAAGCGCCACTCTTCCTCTTCCCCGGTGGGAACCTCGAAATCGGCCGGATCGAAGGAGCAGAGCCTGTCCGCCCGCGACGACCCCGTTCCCTCGCCGACGCCCTCGCTTTCGAGAACGGCTTTCGAATGGTCAGTGGACAGCGTGTCGCTCATCAGCCGACGCTCCCTTCCATCTGGAGCTCGATCAGCCTGTTGAGCTCGAGGGCATATTCCATGGGCAGCTCGCGGGCGATGGGCTCGACGAAGCCCCGCACGACCATCGCCATCGCCTCTTCCTCCGAAAGCCCGCGCTGCTGCAGGTAGAAAAGCTGGTCTTCGGAGACCTTGGAAACCGTCGCCTCGTGCCCCATTTCGACGTCGTCGGTGCGAACGTCCACGTAGGGGTACGTGTCGGTGCGCGAAATGTCGTCGACGAGCAGCGCGTCGCACACCACGGAGGACTTCGACCCCTGCGCTTCCTCGCCGATCTGGACGAGTCCGCGGTAGGAGGAGCGTCCGCCGCCTCGGGAAATCGACTTCGAGACGATCGACGACGTCGTGCGCGGGGCGAGGTGGATCATTTTCGCGCCCGTGTCCTGATGCTGGTCGGGGCCGGCGAAGGCCGCCGAAAGCGCCTCCCCGTGGGCGTGCTCGCCCAGCAAAACGCAGCTCGGGTACTTCATGTTGACCCGCGAGCCGATGTTCCCGTCGACCCATTCCATCGTGGCGCCGGCGGCGACGGCCGCGCGCTGGGTCACGAGGTTGAGAACGTTGTTCGACCAGTTTTGGATCGTCGTATAGCGCACGTGGGCGTCCTTTTTGACGATGATCTCGACGATGGCCGAATGGAGGGAGTCCGACTGGTAGATGGGCGCCGTGCAGCCTTCGACGTAGTGGACGTAAGAGCCCTCGTCGGCGATGATGAGCGTGCGCTCGAACTGCCCCATCGACTCGGTGTTGATCCGGAAGTACGCCTGGAGCGGGATGTCCACGCGCACGCCTTTGGGGACGTAGATGAACGATCCGCCGGACCACACCGCCGTGTTGAGGGAAGCGAATTTGTTGTCCCCCGCCGGAACCACGGTGCCGAAATGCTCTCGGAACAGGTCGGGGCACTGCTTGAGCGCCGAGTCCGTGTCGAGGAAGACGACGCCCTGCGACTCCAGGTCGTCGCGAATCTGGTTGTAGACGACCTCGGATTCGTATTGGGCCGCAACCCCCGCTACGAGCCTGGCCTTCTCGGCCTCGGGAATTCCCAGACGGTCGTATGTGTTCTTGATGTCCTCGGGCAGTTCGTCCCAAGAGGCGGCCGGTTTGTCGGTCGAGCGCACGAAGTACTTGTACTCGTCGAAGTCGATGAACGACAGGTCGGGCCCCCACACAGGCATAGGCCGACGTTCGAAGAGCCGCAGAGCCTTGAGGCGATTCTTGAGCATCCATTCGGGCTCGTTCTTCGCCGAGGAAATGTAGCGCACCACGTCCTCGTCCAAGCCTCGCCGCGCATTGCGGCCCGCTTCGTCGGAGTCGTGCCAACCGTAGTTGTATTTTTGGCCGAGCGCGTCAATGGTCTGCTGCTGCTCCTGAATCGCCTCGGCCACCGCGGCTTCATGCCGGGTTTGTGTCATGTGTTTCCTTCCTGACTTCGGCCTCGCGGATCCGCGAAACCAGGGGGATCGTCAGCGTGCACACGTGCTCTCCGCCGGCCAGAGTCGCGAGCCTTTGGACGTGTACGTTGAGCAGACGATGGAAAGCTTGAGTCTCCGCCTCGCACATGACCGGGAAGGACGACGCGACGTCATGTATCGGGCAATGGCCCTGACACAGCTGAAGCGTCATATCCCCCGGACCGCGCCGAACGCTGGCCGCATATCCGTCTCGCGTAAGTGCGTTTGCAAGAGCCGCGGCCCGAGCCTCTGGATCGGGCCCGGCCTCGTCGACGATGCCGGTGTAGCGAGCCTCAAGCTCGTCGATCCTCTGGGAGGCGAAGGCGTTCACTCCTTCGTCGCCCAAGGAGTCCTTTAAAAACGAAAGAACCTGGTTGGCCACGTCCGCGTAGGAGTCGCCGAACGTCGCCTGCCCGAGCGACGTCGCGACGTAGCGGCGAGACGGGCGCCCGCGCCTGGCCGGGCGGGAGGCGGCGCCCGTGTACTCGGCGATCTGCCCGTCCGTCTCCAACTGTGTGAGGTGCCTGCGCACCGCGGCGGAGGTGAGGACCAGCATCGAGGCCAGTTCGGCGGACGTTATCGGCCCGCGTTCGATGATGAGCCTGAGTATGTTGTCGCGCGTGCTGACGTCGGCGTCGGGCTTGACTGCCATCGTGCCCCCTCTCCTAAGCAGTGCAATACGCAAAACGCGGCTTGTCTTAATAAGTTTAGGACCTCAGTCGCAATCTTTCCACGTCGCCGCGACGCGCGTTTGCGGAGCCCCGCCACATTTCGTCTGCGGGCGAAAGCCCGGAATGCCGAAGTCTGTGCCGCACGGGCCGAGGCTTAGAAGCCGTTGTCCGCCAAGGGCCCGAACAGGCCTAGCCTTTGAGGAGGGACTGGGCGGCCAAGACTCCGACGACGAGGGTCGGGCTGGCCAAGGCGCCTTCCCGGACGGCGGCGACGACGTCGCTCAGCGCCCGCCATTCCATCTCGATCTCCGCCTCCTCGTCCTGACGGACGAAATCGGTCTCCACACTCGTCAGCCCTCGCGCCAAATAGACGGTCAGCAGCTCGTCGGAGCATCCCGGGGACGTGTAGAAACGCGCGAGGAACTCGTATTCGGCGGCCGCCATCCCGGTTTCCTCCGCCAATTCGCGCTGGGCGGCCTGCATGGGCTCCTCCCCCGGCTTGTCGATCAGCCCCGCGGGGATCTCCCACAGGACCGAGCGCGTCGGATGACGGTACTGCCGGATGAGGAGGATCTCCGGTCCGCCGCTCCCTTCCCGAACGGGGAGGACGGCGACGGCGTCGTCGTGCGTGATGTATTCGCGCATCATCTTCGAGCCAGTCGAGGCGAGCGCGAGCTCGTCGGTCACGAGGTTGAGGATGTGCCCGCGATAGCGGACGTCCCTTTTCTCGACCTTGACGTGCCGGTCGTCCCTGATGTCGCGCAATTGCTTCATAGCCGCTCCTTCTTTCCGCGCGGATCGCTCCGCGCCGTCGTCATTGGGCGCCGTCGTCATTGGGCGTCTGCCCCGTCGGAGGCCGGTCCTTCGACGTCGCGGGCCCTTCTGCCCCGCTTCCTTCGACGCCGGGTTCTTTCGCGCCCCCGGCCAGGCGGAGGGCGTCGCGGTCGAAGAGGAAGACGGCGCCCCCTCCCGCGGCGAGGACGACGACTCCGCCGACGGCGGCCGAGGCGAATGCGCCGATGCCGCCGGTCCCCAGCACGCCAAGGACGAGCCTGACGGCCATGTGGCCGAGCGCCGCGCCTATCGCCGAGGCGGCCCCCACGATGAGCGCCGAACGCGCCATGCCGACCGTCGCCCGCTTCCCGACGGCCCTGCGAATCGCCGCTATCTGGCCGATCGCGCCGATCGTCATGCCGACCGAGACGGAAGCCCCGACCGCGATGAGCGTCTGCCGCCTCCCGTCGATCCCGATCGCGACGCTTGCCCCCAAGGCTGCGCACACGCTCAGCCACGCGAGGGAGTTGACGAGGACGACGGCGCGCGAAGCCTCCACGGCATAAAGCACGCGCGAGCCGTGGTAGATGAGCGCGTACCCGGCCAGGCCTGGGGCCATGGCGAGCATCGCGACGTCCATCCCCCTGGCGGGGCGCAGTATCTCGAAGACGAGGCCGGCGGGCGAGGCCAAGACGGCGAGCAAGGCCACGGTGACGATCCCGACGTCGAGGACCAGGCGGGTCGAGCGCGCCGTCAGGGACGTCAGGCCGGGCCTGCCGGGAAGCGCGGCAGCTTCCGAAAGGCGCGGGAAGACCGCCGTAGCGATCGGCACGGCCAAAACGGCGTAGGGCACCATGTAGACGGCGTTGGCAAAGGTGTAGACGGAATAGGCGCCGGTGTCTCCGAAGCCGTTGGCCACCACCATGATCGTGACGATCTGCACCTGCTGGGCGAGCAGCCCGCCGAGGCCTGCTCCTATGAGGCCTCGAGCCCGCCTGGCGACCCCGTCGGGGAAGCGGAAGGTCGGCCTCAGCTTGACGATCCTGGCCACGGGAACGATCTGCGGCAGCGCGAAGGCCACCACGCCCACGGTGGTCCCCCATCCCAGCCAAGCCACGGCCGCCTCGGTCAGAGCGCCCGGAGAATCCTGTTTGCCGTTTGCCGCTTGGGCGAAAACCGCGAAGACGGCTATCACGGCGACGGAGGACAGCATCGGCGCGAGGGCCGGAAGAAGGAAGCGCTTGTGGGCCTGGAGAATGCCGGTGAGCACGACGGAGAGGCCGTAGAGGGGAACCTGCAAGGCGAAGGCCCGCAAAAGCGTTGCAGCCAGGGCAAGCTCCTCGGGCGACTTGTGCGCTCCCAGAAGGGCGCGCGTGATCGGCTCGGCCGCGAGCGCGACGGCTCCCGCGATGGGCAGGCCGACGGCCAGAATCCACGTGACGAGCGCCGAGGCTGTGCGTTCGAGCTCGTCCTTCATTCCCTTTGCCAGGAAACCCGAGACAAGCGGGATGACGGCCCCGGCGAGCGCCCCTCCCGCCGCTATTTCGAACAGGACGTTCGGCACGGTGTTGGCCGTCGAATAGGCCTCCCCGGAGGCGGTGTCCCCCAGCGCTCCGTTCTGCGCCCAGGTTCTGACGAATCCCACGAGGCGCGAGAGCAGCGTGAGAACGGCTATCGAGCCGGCCGCACCCGCAACGGAGGCGCCGATCTTCTTCATGACGCTTCCGACGTCATGGGCGTGCGGGCTCGGTTTGCCGATGTCATGGCGCTAGCGCGTTTCACCGGCGTCCGAGCCGATCCGCCCAGGCCAAAATAGGCGTCTCCTCTATCACTTTGGAGAAGGAGAGCTTCTCGCTTGCGAAAGTGAGGGCCACGACGCCGGACAGGCAGGACCACCGCGCGAAGGCGCCGGGGGCCAGAGCGAGTGAGTACCCTAGGGCTGCGCCGACGGCGTTGGCGCCGAGGTCCCCGAGCATCGTCTTTCCCTCGAGGTCGCCGCGCATGCAGACGGCCGACACCGCGACGATTCCGTCTCGAAGGCCCGCCGCGGCGGGCCCGGATGCGCCCGCGGCGATTGACGCGGCGGCGCTCGCTTTGAGGGCGCGCCCGGGCCGAAGGTCGAGGAGGTTGACGATGTTGGCCGTTCCGGCGATGAGCGCGGACTGGTTGGCCCAGGCCGCAGCTCGCCGCAGGCGCCCGCCGTGCCGCGGAATCGCCAGGGCGCCGAGGCCGGCGCCGGCGCCGATGAGCCCGATCTTGAGTGCCCCTGACGTTGCCTTCCCTTCACGCAGGGCCCCGATGTGGCCTTTGAATCCTTTGCCCTTGGCGGGAAAGCGATCTTCAAAATGGTCGTCGACGGCTCCGGCCGCGGCCGCCGCGCCCACGGCGATTCCCGCGCCCGCCCGGACTCCGGCGGGAAGCGCGGCCGAGGCGAGGCCGAGGCCCGCAGCGGCGGCCAGGCCTTCCGTCAGACTGACAGGCGTTCCTGCATAAGACGTGCGGTTCCACGAAGAGAATGCCGAAGGGAAGCGTTTGGCAGCCGCGACGGCCGCGCCCGCCCCCGCGGCCGCGAGGCCCCCGGCGAGGGCCGCAACACGAATGCGCACGTCGATCATCCTTCTTCCGAGGTGGGTCCGGCGGCGGGCTCAGGCGCCTGGGTCGGCGTCGCCGGGGCGTCGATGCGCGTTCCTATGACCGCTTGGGCGCCGTCGCCTTGGCCGAGATGGACGTGCGAGCCCTTGATCTCCGAGGCCACGGCGATGGCAACGTTGATTCTCCCCGCCACGGTGTCAAGTGAATCGACCGTCGATCCGGCGCCCTTGGCTTCGCGCACCTTGGCAAGCAAACTGGTCGAGGAGGTCCCCTCCCCGACCGTGACGGTCGGTCCTTTCGAGGAAAGGGTTTTCACCATCTTGACGTAGCCGTTGGAAACGCTCTTCGTTTCGGCGGCGGGCGTGGCGGCGGATTTGTCGATCTCCATCTTCTTCGGCGTCACCACGACGACCGCCTGAACGCCGCCTTCCACGTCTCCCTGGATCTGGATCATCTGGTTGTCTTTCGCCGTGAGGGCGTCTCTGATCACGGTCATATTGGGGTCGGCCGCTCCCATGAACAGCAGTCGGCCGACGCCCGAAGCGACGACGACGTGGGGATCGGCGTCGTTCTTCTCACCCACGTATTGGGCGAGGGAACGCGCCAGCGTGTTGCGGTAGGGGTTGGCCGAAGTCGCCGCGTAGGAGTCGGCGAGCGTTACCGTCCCGGCGACTGTGGCGCCGGCTTTGGAAACCTTGTCTTCGGCGGCCTTGAGATCAGAGTCCTCAACGCCCGGGAGGGCGACGATCGCGACCCTGCGGTCTTTGAGGGTTCCGCCGACGAGCTGCGTTCCCGCCGAATCGAGCTGCTTTTCGTTCTCGGAAAGCGCGTTGTTGGCGGTGTCGGCCTCCGTCCTCGCCTCGTCGCGGGACTTCCTCAGCGACTCGACCTGGGACGAGAGCGTCGTCCCGATCGAATTCTGGAGCGGGCCCGCGCCCAAGATGACGCCGATCGCGAGGGCCATGAAAACCGAGACGAGCGATACTAAGTGATATCGAAAATCAACCATGAGTAGCCTTTCAGAAGAACGATCCGAACCATCGAAGAATGTCGCCGAACCAGGCCGAGACGAGCCCGAAGGTCGCCCGCCCCGTGGCGGTCGAGGCCATGGCTGCGCCGATGGCGATGCAGCCAGCCAGCAGGAGCGCGAAAATCTGCCAGTTGGATATGCGGGAACGGTACAGCTGAGAGACGCCTTTCGCGTCGATGAGCTTTCCTCCCACGGCGAGGCGCGTGAGGAAGGTCGAAGCCATCCCCGGGCGCCCCTTGTCGAGGAATTCTATGAGGGTGTTGTGGGTGCCCAAGGCGACGATGAGCTTTGCCCCCTTGTCGTCGGCCAGCAGCATCGCGACGTCTTCGGACGTTCCGGTGCACGGGAAGACGACGTGGTCCACCCCGAGCTCGTCCACGCGCTTGCTTCCAGGGGCGCGTCCGTCCCGGTAAGCGTGGACGACGATCTCCGCTCCGCAGGTGAGGGCCTTGTCAGAAACGGAGTCCATGTCGCCGACGACCATGTCGAGCTTGTACCCCTCTTCGAGTATCGCGTCGGCTCCGCCGTCCACCCCGATCATGATGGGCCTATATTCGCGAATGTAGGGGCGGAGGGCCGCGAGGTCCTCCTTATATCTGTAGCCTCGGACGACGACGAGGACGTGGCGCCCCTCGAAGGAGGTTTTGACGTCGGGCACTCCTACGCCGTCGAAGATGAGGTCCTGCTCGCGCTCGACGTACTCCATCGTGTTCGTGGCGAAGGCTTTGAGTTGGACGTTCATGCCGGCCCTCGCGTCCTCCTGGTTGGCCGCGATCGTCTCGGCCGTCTGAACGGTTCCGGTGGCGACGAGCTCCTCTCCGGCGTACACTTCGCCGGTCTCCGTCACGCGCACGCGCGTGCCTTCGCCGACCTCCATGACCTCGGGTCCGCAGTCGTCGACCAGCGGCACTCCAGCCGCGTTGAGGATTCCCGGCCCGAGGTTGGGGTATCTCCCCGACGTCGATTTCGCCGCATTGACGACGACGAGCGGGTTGCACGCCACGAGGGCCTCGGCGGAAACCCTGTCGATGTCCGAATGGTCGATGATTGCGACCTCGCCCGCCCGCAGACGCTTCGTCAGATTCTTCGTGCGCGGATCCACGCGCGCCTCGCCCGCATGGTCATCGACCAGCGGGGCTTCCTTCTTCCGCCTGAATGGGAGTGCCACGGCTTTATCGTGCCACATCCGGACCGCCGCCGAGGAGTTCGGCCGCGTGGGTTCGAGCCGCTTCGGTGTCGTTTCCCGAGAGCATCCGCGCCAATTCTCCGAGCCGCTCGTTGCCGGTGACAATCGTGACGTTAGTTTTTGCCCCTGATTCGTCCTCTTCTTTGACGACGACGGCCTGCGTCGCCGCGTGAGCAGCCACCTGCGCCAAATGAGTGACAACGATCACTTGGTGTTTTTCAGCGAGCTTGGCTAAACGCCTGCCGACCGCCTGGGCGGCTCGGCCGCCCACTCCGGCGTCGACCTCGTCGAAGAGGAAGGTGTGGTCCGACTGCGCCGCCCGCTCCGCGAGGGACACCTCGACGGCGAGCATGACTCGCGAAAGCTCGCCGCCCGATGCCGACGCGCCGATGGGCCGGAGCGGCGCCCCGGGATGCGAGGCGAGGAGGAATTCGACGACGTCTGCGCCGTGGGCCGCGGGCTGCCCCTCGGTCACGGCGATTTCAAACCGGGCGTTGGCCAGCGCCAGTTCGGTCAGCTCGTCGCCGACGAGTGCGCCGAGCCGACCGGCCGCCTGCGACCGGGCCTCGTGAAGAGCCTCCCCGGCGGCCTCCATGCTTTTGCGGGCATGCTCGCACTCTTCTTCGAGACGTTTTCTCGTGCTTTCGGGGTCCTCGAGGTCGGCCAGGGCCGCGCGGGCTTCCTCGGCGGCCTCGATTGCCTCGTCGTTTCCCATGCCGAGCTCTCGCCGCAGTCCGGAAAGCTCCTGGCGCCGCGCGTATATTTCGGCGAGCCTGGCCGGATCGGCCTCGGTGTCCGCCGCGGCCGAAGCGAGGGTGGCCGCGATGTCGCCGAGCTCGTCGCGAACCGAGCGAAGCCGCGCAAGAAGGTCGACGACGTCGCCTGTCTGCTCGAGGGCGCGCACGGCTGCGTCGATTCCTTCCATGGCGGACGACTCGACCGTGTCTGAGCCCGAAAGCCGCGCCGCGGCCTCCGACAGCCCCGCGAAGCGCGATTCCGTGTTCTCCAGCCTGAAGGCTTCCGCTTTGAGGGCCTCGTCTTCGCCCGGGCGCGGGGAGACCTCCTCGACCTTCGCCGCCAAGGCCTGATATGCGAGACGGCGGCGCGCGTTTTCGCGGGCGTTCTCGTCAAAGGAGCGGAGCCGTCCTTCGGCCTTCGCGTGGGCCGAGTACGCCTCGCCCCATTGCCGAAGCGCCTTTGCGACCTCCTCGCCTCCGAACGCGTCCAGGGCCTGTCGCTGCTGAGCCGCCGTGGCCAGGCGCAGCTGGTCCGACTGCCCGTGGACGGTGACGAGGCCTTGGGCTATCGACCTCAGGACGGCCGTGGGCACACGCCGTCCGCCGATGAACGCGCTCGACCTGCCGGAAGCGGGCACCTGCCGAGCCACGACGATTTCTGCCTGCCCGCCGTCGACGTCGTAGGCCCCTCCGGCGTCGTCGATCGCCGCCAGAACGGGGGAATCGTCGGCGACGAGGAACGTCCCCTCGACCCGCGTCGCCTTGGCGCCGGTGCGGACGTGTCCGGGGTCCGGTTTTCCGCCCAAGATGAGCTGCAACGATGTGAGGGCCATCGTCTTTCCCGCGCCGGTCTCGCCGGTCAGGGCCGTGAGCCCCGCCGAAAGGTCGAGCCGGGCCTCGGCGATGACCCCGAGGTTCTCTATGGTCAGCGTCTCAATCACTGATGCCCTCCTGCTCAGCCACAGGCGCCCTCCCGATCAGTCACGGACGCCTTCCTGCGCGGGATCGCGCCATCCGCGCACCGGCAGTCTGAATTTCGTCACGAGCCTTCCCGAGAACGGAGTGTCGTTGAGCCGGGCGAGGAGCACGGGATGCTCGCCCTTGACGGCGGTGATCGTCGAGCCCGCAGCGGCGTTCAGCTCTCGCCGTCCGTCGCACCACCCTCGCGCGGCCCCGTCGAGGACACGCAGTTCTAGCTGCGAGTGCGGCCCCACCACGAGAGGCCGGGTGAACAATGCGTGCGCCGCCACGGGCGTGAGGACCATGCCTTCGACGTCGGGCCACACGATCGGCCCCCCGCCGGAAAAGTTGTAGGCCGTCGATCCCGTTGCGGTCGAGAAGAGAACGGTGTCGACCTTGAATGCCGAGATTTCACGGCCGTCGACGCCGATGGACACTTCGAGCATGCGGAAATCGGCGTCTTTCTCGATGGCGACTTCGTTGAGCGCCCAGTCTCTTTTCACCTTTCCGTCCGGGCAGACGATCGTGACGTCGATCGTCATTCGCGAATCGACGCCCCACGAACGCTCCGCGATCTGGCGAACCACCTGCGGCGCATCGACGGGGTCGGCCTCCGAGAGAAAGCCGACGTGTCCGTAGTTGATTCCGAGGATCGGCACCCCCGCCGGCCGGCCGAGCTCCGCGGCGTGGAGGATCGTTCCGTCCCCTCCGAGAACGAGGATGAGCTCGCATTCGGCCACACTCTTCCTCGTCGGATGTGTTTCCGCCTCGAGCCCCGCCTCTTCGAGCAGATGTACGATTTTCGCCGACGATTCTGCGGCCGCGCCGCGCTTTCGGTGCGTGACAACGGCGATGCGTCGCGCCATTCAACTCCTCGCATTCTCTCCCGCAGGCCCCTGGGCTACGGCTTGCTCTATTGCTGCGTCCACGTTAGCGCACGGAGAATCGGCGGCGCCCGCCCGCATGTACAGGAAATACTCTACATTTCCAGCGGGCCCGGGCAGTGGCGAAGGCGCGGCGCCTGCCACGGAAAGGCCGTTGGCCGCGGCGCAGTCGGCAACCTTGCGCATCGCCCAGGCGTGCAGGGAGGTGTCGCGCACAACCCCTCCGCTTCCAAGCCGCTCCTTGCCCACTTCAAATTGGGGTTTGACCAAGAGGAGGAAGTCGGCGCGGGGGTCGGCCGCCCCCACGAGCGCCGGAATAACGAGCGTGAGCGATATGAACGACAGGTCGCCGACGACGAGGCCCGGCGCGGGGGCGACTAGCGCGGGATCCAAGGTGCGCACGTTCGTCCTTTCGACGACGGTGACTCTGGGATCCTCTCGCAGTCGCCAAGCGATCTGCCCGTAACCGACATCGACGGCGACGACATGCGCCGCTCCCCGCCGCAAAAGAACGTCCGTGAAGCCGCCTGTGGAGGCGCCGGCGTCCAGACACCTGACGCCTTCCACCGCGGGCCCGTCCTCGCCGAGGAGATCGAGGGCGCCGATCAGCTTCCAGGCTCCACGCGAAACATAATCCTCCCGTTCGCTTTCGACGACGAGCAGCGGCTGGGCGGGATCCATTTGCCGGGCGGCTTTTCGCACGGCCTCGCCGTCGAGGAGCACTCTCCCCGCCGCGATCAGTTCCCGAGCATGCTGCCGGGAAGGAGCGAGGTTGCGGCGCACCAACTCGGCGTCGACCCTGATCAGCCGACCCATGTTCCCTCCTTCACGCCTGAGCCGAAGAAAGGGTGCGCTTCAAGCCTTCGAGCACGTCCTCAAGAGATTCGATCGTCTTGTCGACGTCGTTCCCATCCGGGTCCCTTTCTTCTGCGCTTTCAAGCTCGCGCAAGGCTTCCTCCGGATCGAAAGGCGCTTGCTGAACGGGTGTCCGCGGAGAGGGCGAAGTCAACGGACCACCGTGATTTCGCCGACCGCCGCGTCGAGGTCGGCCCCCGCGTCCGCGGCTTTCCAAGCGGCGTGCACAAGGGCGCGATACTCGTCGAGGTTCAGGGTTGCGCCCCCGGCCACATCGATCTCTCTTTCACCGAAGAGGCGGACCCCGCTCTCGGTCCAGCGGGCTTGGGCCGATCCAACTGTGACCGTTCCCGCCTTCGCGTCGGCTCCGGAGCCGATCTCCTCGCCGTCGTCGATGAGCTCGTCTCCTGTCTGGCGGCTGCGCCCGTCTCCGACTTCGATGAGCACCTCGGGATACGGCTCGTTGAGTCCCCGCATGTCGTCGCAAAGGAAGGTCGGCCGCACTTCGGGCGGCGCCAGGCAGATGTTGCGGGCGCTGGCGAGGCCCGTGAGAACGTGGAGGCAGTCGATGCCTGCGCTGACGGCGCCCTTGATGTCCGTGTCGAGATTGTCGCCGATCGCGAGGGGTTTGCGAGAATCGAGCCCTCGGGCGGCGGCGAGGAAGATTTCCGGCTCGGGTTTGCCGCCCGAGATCGGTTTGACGCCGGTCGAAAGGGAAACTGCGCCGACGAGGGCGCCGTTGCCGACCATCAGCCCGCGCTCGCGCGGAATGACGAGATCTAGGTTGGTGGCGATGTAGAGCGCGCCCGCCCGGATGGCCAGGGCCGCCTCGGAAAGGTCGTGCCACGTCACGTCTTGGAAGAAGCCCTGGAGGACGGCGTCAGGCCCGTCGTCCGCAGAGTGCACGATTTTCAGCCCGCGTTCCTCGACGGCGCGGACAAGCCCGGCCCCGCCGATGACTAGGACTTTCGCTGCTTCTCCGCATCGCCTGGCGGCTATGTCCGCTCCCACCTGCGCCGAGGTCACCACGTCCGCCGCCACGGCTGGAAAGCCGAGGGCGGCTAGGTGCCGGGCGACGTCGTCGGTTGTGCGCGAGGCGTTGTTCGTCACATAGACGTGGCGCAAACCGCCCGCTACCGCGCGAGCGACTTCTTCGGGGGCGTGTTCGATGGCCTCGTTTCCGAGGTAGCAGACGCCGTCAAGGTCGAAGAGTCCGACGTCGTACCGCTCTGCGAGGGTTTGATCGGGCGTGCTCACCGGGCATCGCCGCCTTCGGAATCGATCTCGTTTTCGAGGCGTTCCTTGTCTTCCAGGCTCTCAACCGCTTCGGGACACTCCCTGTCTTTCAGGCTATCTCCAGCTGCGGAGCGCCCAACTCCAGGGCTCTCCGCTGCCTCGGGGCCTTCCTCGGCTTCGAGATCCTCTCCAGCCTCGGATTCTTCTCCGGCCTCAGGGTCCTCTTGGACGTCGGGGCCGTTCCCGGTCCCGAGAGCCTCGACTTCGGGATTTCCTTTGGCCTGAGAATCTTTGGTTTCCTCAGGCTCGTCAGATTCGACGCCGTTCTCGGTTTCACCGTAGTCGCGATCAAACGGAGCGTCGTCCGTCTCGGCCTCATACTGGCCATCGTGGACCTCGGCGCTGTGCTGGGCGACGTCGGGTTCCGCGTCGTACCGAGATTCATCGTTTTCGGCTCCATAACGGGCATCGACGGGCTCGTCGCCATAACCAGCGCCCTCCGATTCGTCTCCATAACGGGCGTCGACGACGTCAGGGTCGGCCTCGTCGGATTCTTCCTCGTAAAGGTCGACTTCTCCTTCGTCGGAAAGAACGGACTCCCACGAAGCGCGCAGCTCGTTGGCTTCTTCCTCTCGTCCGAGCTCCTCAAGGCGGTCGGCCCGGATGAGCTCGACGCGGGCCCGCAAGTCTTCTTCGAAGTTTTCGACCGCGAGTTTCTCGATCACGGCCAGTCCGCCTTCAGAATCGCCTGTGTCAGCCTTGGCGCCGGAGGCCACTAGGGCAAGCTCAATCTTCGATTCTGCGTCAAGTCTCGACAAAGGGATTTCCGATATGAATGCAAGAGCCTTCTCAGAGCGTCCGAGGCCGCGCTCGGAATCCGCTTCGATAGCTACATGACTGTAATCGTCCGTCATTCGGCGGTACGTGCGCAGTTCGCGCAAGGCCTCGGAGTATCTTCCGGTCATATACGCCGCAAGACCGAGAGCTTCACGCACTACGTCCACGCGCGAAGCGCGACGATAGGCCGCCTGAGCATGCTCATAAGACAACTCAGGGTCGACGTCAAGCATCGATCCAGCGTAAACAAGATGACGCGCAACACGTTCCGAGTTGTCCTTCGAAAGGGTATTGAGTCGACGGCGCGACTCGGCATCGAGATCCTTTTCGGACACTGAATCCGGCACGATCGGATCACGTCGGCCGCGGGGAACGTCGGCGCGCCTGTCGTCGCGTCGGTCCGAATACCCGCCGCGGCGCTCATCCCGGTCCCCGTAGCGTCCGCCCCGGTCCTCATAGCGTCCGCCGCGGTCCTCGTAGCGTTTGCCGCCGCGATACCCGTCACGATCGTTGTACCGGCTGGGCCGACGGTCATTGTCCCGGTCCTCCCACCGACGACCCGACCCACGCGAATCCCTCCGATCCCCGTAGCGATCCTCCCGGCGGTCGGAGTATCCGCCGCGGCGCTCATCCCGGTCCCCGTAGCGTCCGCCCCGGTCCTCGTAGCGTTTGCCGCGGTCCTCATAGCGTTTGCCGCCGCGATACCCGTCACGATCGTTGTACCGGCTGGGCCGACGGT
>ERZ772964.68-NODE-68-length-56221-cov-8.3724_pt1 | contig 56221 bp, 49 predicted proteins | sample MGYA00580675_ERZ772964 | MGnify/ENA primary metagenome ERZ772964 (study PRJEB29015, sample SAMEA2737941) | human oral metagenome | biome: human oral; feature: human-associated habitat; material: dental | place: China | collected 2139 ... | reverse complement strand
CCCATCATAATGAAGCCCAGGACCGTCAGCGCCAGGGCCCCGGCCGGGTAGAACAGAATGTGCGGGGCGTCGCGAAACGACTCCTTGGCGGTGGAAATGTCGGCGCCCCAGGAGACGGTCCCATCGGGCAGCCCAATGCCCAGGAAGGACATGGTGGCCTCAGCGACAATGTAGGACCCCAGGGAGACGGTGGCGGTCACAATGATCGGGGCCGCGGCGTTGGGGAGGATGTGGCGCGCCAGCGTCGCCCAGCGGCCGGCCCCCAGGGCGATGGAGGCGGTGACGAACTCCTCGTTCTTAACCTCCATGACGGCGCCCCGGGTAATGCGGGCGATCTGCGGCCAGCCGAAGACTCCCAGGACCAGAACCACGGTGAGGATGGAGCGCTGGGACTTGAACATGCTCATCACCACAATGGCGGCCAGCATGAAGGGGATGGCGAAGAAGATGTCCGTCACCCGCGACAGCAGCGAGTCGAACCATCCCCCGAAGTATCCGGCAATGGCCCCCACCAGGGAGCCGACCACTACCACCAGAATGGTGGTGAGGACGCCCACGCTCACCGAGGCGCGGGCCCCGTAAACGGTGCGGGCGAAGATGTCGCATCCCTGCTTGTCGAAGCCGAAGGGGTGGTCGGGGGCGGCGGCCCCCAGGGAGTCGGACAGTAGGCAGAGCCGGGGGTCCGTGCCGGTGAACAGGTCGGGGAACAGCGCCAGCAGCACGGCGCCCACAATGAGCAGGGACGCCGCCCAGAACAGGGGCTGCCGGCGCAGGACCTTCCAGGCCTCCCCCCACATGGAGGAGGGGGCGGACTCGTCGGAGACCGCGTCGACGGCGCCCAGGCCGGTCTCGTCGCTCTCGGAGACGTAACGCTCCTGGCCGGGCAGCGGGATGCGCTTCGCGGGGTCCGCGGCGGCGGTGGGGGTCTCAGGCATAGCGGATCCTCGGGTCGAGGGCTGCGTAGAGCAAGTCCACGAGCAGGTTGGAGACGATGAAGACGAGGACGAGGACAGTGGTGAAGGAGACCACGGTGGCCCCCTGCCCCTGGGTGATCGCCTTGTAGAGGGTCCCGCCCACGCCGTGAATGTTGAAGATACCCTCAGTGACAATGGCGCCGCCCATGAGCGCGCCCAGGTCGGCGCCCAGGAAGGTCACCACCGGGATGAGGGAATTGCGCAGGACGTGGTGGGTGACCACCCGTGTGCCGCTCAAGCCCTTGGCGCGGGCGGTGCGCACGTGGTCGGCGCCCAGGTTCTCGCCCACCTCTGTGCGCGTCAGGCGCAGAACATAGGCGAAGGACACTGCCGAGAGCACCATGGCGGGCATGAGCAGCTCACGGAACCCGGGGTTGGTGCCGGTGGTCACAGGCAGCCAGCCGGCCTTAACGCCGATGAGGAACTGCATGACGAAGCCGGTGACGAACGTGGGCACGGCGATCACGGTCAAGGAGATCACGAGCACGGTGGCGTCGAAGACCCCTCCCCGGCGCAGGCCCGCCAGGGTCCCCACGGCAACGCCCAGGACCGCCTCGAAAGCCAGGGCCATGAGGGCGAGCTTAATGGTCACCGGGAAGGCTTGGGCCATGACCTCGGTGACCGGCTGATGGGAGAAGGTGGTGCCGAAGTCGCCCTTGAGGATGCCCTTGAGGTAGAGCAGGTACTGGACGAGGAACGGCTGGTCGAGGTGGTACTGGGCGCGCAGCTGCTCAACGACAGCCGGTGGCAGGGTGCGCTCCCCGCCCAAGGCCGCAACCGGGTCCCCGGGCATGGCGAAAACCATGGCGTAGATGAGGAAGGTGGCGCCGAAGAAGACGGGGACGACCTGGAGGAGTCTGCGCCCGACATAGCGGAGCATGAGGGGATCCTTCTGGTGGTGCTGAGGCTGTGGAGGGGCCGGGGGCGCGCGAGCCCGGGCCGGCGCGCCACCGGCCCCGGTCCACGGGTGTCAGGCCTTGGTGATGGCGTAGTACAGCGGGGTGGAGTTCCAGCCGAACTGCACGTCGGAGACCTTGGTGGAGTAGCCGCCGAAGCCGTTCTGGTACCACAGTGGGATTGCGGGCAGGTCGGCGAACAGGACCGTCTGGGCCTGCTTGTACACCTCGGTCGCCTGGGCCTGGTCGGTGGTCTGGGCCGCCTGGTCGAGGAGCGCGTCGAAGTCGGGATTGGAGTACTGGGCGTCGTTGGAACCGGCGCCGGTGCGGTAAACCGCCCCCAGGAAGTTGCCCATTGACGGGTAGTCGCCCTGCCATCCGGAGCGGAAGCCGGAGGTGAGGGAGTGGGCGGTAATGTCGGTGCGCAATTCCTTGAAGGTGGCGTAGGCCTGGCCGGCGGCCTCAATGCCCAGCACGTTCTTAATGGAGTTGCACACGGCGTCGACCCAGGTCTTGTGCGGGCCGTCGGAGTTGTAGGCGATGGTGAAGGAGCCGGAGAAGGGGCTGATGGCGTCGGCGTCGGCCCAGGCCTGCTTGGCGGCGGCCTCGTCGAAGACCAGAACCTCGTTGCCGGCGACGTCCTCACTCCACCCGTCAATGACCGGGGAGGTGAAGTCCGAGGCGGGAGTGCGGGTGGAGTAGTAGATGGTGTCGCAGATCTCCTTGCGGTTAATGGCCAGTGACAGGGCCTTGCGGCGCAGGCGCCCCTCCTCGTCCATCTTGAAGTGCTCGGAGTTAACGTCAATGGCGAAGCACTGGATGATGGCGCCGGGCTGGTTAACGGCGCGCTCACCCAGGTCGTTCTTGAAGGTGGACAGGGCGGAGTCGGGGATGGCGTCAATGACATCCACGGCGTCGGCCTGGAGGTCGGCGTAGGCGGCGTCGTTGTCGGTGTAGAACACGAAGGTCACGCCCTTGTTGGCGGCCTTGCGCGGACCGGTGTACTTCTCGTTGGGGACCAGCTCGCACCGCTCGTTGTGGGTCCACTTCGACAGGGCGTAGGGGCCGTTGCCGACCGGGTTCTCGCCGAAGGCCTCCATGTCTGCGAAGGCGGACTCGGGCAGCGGGTAGAAGGCGGAGTAGCCCAGGCTCAGCGGGAAGTCGGACTGGGGCGCGTTCAGGGTAATGGTGAACTCGGTGTCTGAGACCTTCTTCAGGCCGGTCAGCTCGGAGTCGGCGTCGTAGGAGAAGCCCTGGATCGGCTCGAAGAAGTAGCTCGATAGCTGGGCGTTGGACAGCAGGGCGCCGTAGTTCCAGGCCTTAATGAAGGAGTCGGAGGTCACCGGGGTGCCGTCGGAGAAGGTCCACCCCTCGTTGAGGGTTACGGTGAAGGTCTGGTTGTCCGTGGTGGTGATGTCCTTGGCGACCTCGTTGACCACGGACCCGTCGGCGGCGTAGGAGTACAGGCCGGCGAAGAGCAGGTCGACAATGCGGCCGCCGCCGACCTCGTTGGTGTTGGTGGGAAGAAGGGGGTTCTGGGGCTCGGTGCCCAGGGCGGTGACGACGCCGTCAGCACCCCCCCCCGTTGAGTCCGAGGAGCAGGCGGCGAGCGCGGCCAGGGCGGCTGCAGAGACAACACCGGCTCCGAAGGCCCGGCGGGACATGATGAGGCTGTTCATAGGAACTCTCCCACGGGAAGGGGCGTTGACGCCCGGAGAACGATCTTGTCCACCAGCGGGGCATGGCCGGCGGAACACCGATGTATTTCCATGCACCGTTACGTATGGACGGCGGTCACAGTACCGCATGCGCTCGACATGCACACGTTACCTGCCGCTCTGCGGGCCTCCGGTTCGCAACTGTCTTTACCGGGTCTTCACCGGGTTGCCCTCACCAGGCCGCGGCGAGGAGCTCGTAGGAGCGGCGCCTGGCGGCGGCGTCGTGGGCGTGGGTGACCACAATGATCTCATTGAGCTCCCAACGCCGGGCGAGGTCGCGCAACCGCGGCGCCACCTCCTGGGCGGTGCCCACGAAGGACACGGCCATGGCCGCCTCCGCCGCCCGGTCCCGGCCCTGGGCCAGCGGGCGCCAAGCCTCCGGATCGTCGGTGGGGGCGTCCAGCGGACCGGGGCACCCGCCCAGGATGCGGGCGGTGGCGGCCATGGCGGTGGTGAAGAGCCGGCGGGCCTCCCGGGTCGTGGGGGCCACCATGACATTGACGGCGGCGGCGGTGCGCGGGCGGCCCTCCGCGCAGGTGGGGGCCTTGGGGTTGAACATGGAACGGTAGGTCATAATGGCCGCCTCGGCCTGGGCGGGGGCGAAGTGGGAGGCGACGGCGAAGGGCAAGCCCAGGCTGCCGGCGACCCTGGCGCCGTTGACCGAGGAGCCCAGGACCCAGGTGCGCGGGGCGGTGCCCTCGCCCGGCAGGGCGCGCACCGGCTGAAAGGCTCCAGTCGTGGGCCCGCACTCCCCGGCCCGCAGGGCCCGCGCGCGGGCGGTCTCATCGGCATGTGCGGCCGCGTCCCGCCCGGAGGGGTCGGTGCCGGCGGGGATCAGGGATCCGGGCACGGCGGCGGCCAGGGCGTGTCGCGCTGGGGCGAGGTAGGAGATGGTCTCCACAACCTCCTCGCTGAACTGGTGCGGGTCGGCGCTGCGCCGGCGCAGGGCCGCGGCGGTCAGGGGGTCCGTTCCCGGGGCGCGCCCCAGCCCCAGGTCCACCCGCCCGGGGTAGAGGGTGGCCAGGGTGCCGATCTGCTCGGCAACAACCAGGGGGGCGTGGTTGGGCAGCATAATGCCGCCGCTGGCCACGCTCATTCGCGCAGTGGCGGCCAGTACCTGCCCCATGAGCACGGTGGTGGCCGAGGCCATGTAGGTGGTGGCCCCATGGTGCTCGGCAAGCCAGTAGCGCTCATAGCCGGCGTCGTCGGCGGCCTGAGCGAGGGCCGTCATCTCCCTCAAGGCGTCCGCGCGGCTGCGTCCAGAGGAAACAGGAACGAGGTCCAGAACGGACAAAGAAACAGTCATAAAGTCACCATACGACCGCGGGGGCGTCGTTCTCAGGGTCCTGGATGGCGAATATCCTGGAGAATGGAGAAATCTTGTGCCGCCCCTGGAACGCCTCCGGCGCCTGTGCCTGCGCGGCTCCCAAGCCAGGGGCCGGGGCGCATGAGGCCGGGGCGGGTGGCCGTTCGGCGCCGGGCCGAGGCGGGCGGTGCGGTCAGCGCCGGGCCGGAGCTCGGGCCGCCGCGCTAGGGGGCGACGCCGGAGTGGGCGGTGCGGTCAGCGCCGGGTCGGGGCCAGGGCCGCGACGCCGGACTTCATGAGGTCCCCGACCACGAAGGGCGCCAAGCCCAGGGTCAGGGTGGCGCTCCAGGCAAGGCCGGTGAAGGCCTTGAGCCACAGCAGGCCCGGGATGTAGACCGCGGCCGAGGCTGCCAGCATGAGACCCAGGCGCGCCAGAACGCCGCAGCCGGGCGCCGTGGCCCGCCCAGCGATGGCCCCGACCAGGGCGTAGCCCAGCACGTAGCCGAAAGAGGCCGTCACCCCACTGCCCCACCCGGCCAGGACCGGGGCCCCGAGAGCGGCCAGCGCCGCCAGCAGCAGTGCGGAGGCCACCGCGCGGCGCGAACCGAGGAAAGCGCCCACCCCCAGGACGGCGAGGGTCCCCAGGGTCACGGGCACCGGCGTAAAGGGCAGGGGCAGGGAGATCTGGCCGATCAGGGCAATGGCCGCGGTCCCCGCGGCGACCAGGCCGGTCTCGCGGGCGATGGTGCGCAGGTGCCGGGCGGCTCCCTCCCGGGGCCGGGCGGCGTCGGCGGTCAAGGAGGAAGTTGAAGCCTGTTTCATGGTCATGCAACAACCCTAGGCAGGTGTTGACGGGCAGTACATCCCGATCTGCGCCGGTCGTCGCCAGGAGGCTTTGTTCCTTTCACCCAAACGGAGCGTGTTGGGTGGGCTCACACGTGGGCGCCGATCCACCGCAGCAGCGCGGTGGTCACCTCCTCGCGGTTGGTCTCATTGAGCAGCTCATGACGCGCTCCGGGGTAGAGGACGAGCCCGACCTCGTGCACCCCGGAAGCCCGGTAGCGGGTAGCGATCTGGCGCACGCCCCGGCCCGCGCCCCCCACGGGATCGGCGTCCCCGGAAACGAAGAGGACCGGGAGGTCGGCCGGTGTGCGGGCAATGACCTCGGGATTGCTGATCTCCATGACGCCGGTGATCAGATCCCGGTAGAAGCCGGCGGTGCAGGTGAAGCCGCACAGGGGGTCGGCGATGTAGGCGTCGACCTCGTCGGGGTCGCGGCTGAGCCAGTCGAAGTCAGTGCGGGCCGGGGCGAAGGCCTTGTTGTAGCCCGCATAGGAGAAGGACTCCAGGCGTGTCGAGGGGTGGCGGGGTCCGCGCAGGCGCACCTCGGTGCGGGCCAGGAGTCGGCCGACGCGCCCCGGGGCGCCCGGGTCGCTCACCGTGCCCATGGACACCAGGCCGGCGAGCTCGTCCCCATGGCGACTGGCGTAGCCGCGGGCCAGCAGGGAGCCCCACGAGTGGCCCATGAGAATGACCGGGGAGTGCGACCAGGTCGCCTTGATCGCCAGCAGCACCGTGTGCTGGTCCTCCAAGAGCTGGTCCCAGCCCTCAGCGTCCAGGCTGTGGCCGCGCTCGTTCGGCTCGGCAATGGTCAGGCCGTGGCCGCGGTGGTCGTCGGCGACGACGACGTAGCCGGCTTGGGTGGCGGCGGCAGCGAAGCGGGCGTAGCGGCCCGAGTGCTCGCTCATGCCGTGGGCGACCTGGATGACCGCGCGCGGGTTGGGCGCCTGCGGGTCGGGGGCGCCGAGTTCGGCAACACCCTCCGGCAGCCAGGCGCGCACGGCCAGGGGCGTGGAGTCGGTGGCGATGAGCCTCGTGATCTGGGCGCGCATGGTGGTGCTCCCCGGGATGACAGTAAGACCGTCTTAGGTTACCGGGTGCGTCAGGACCCCGGCGGTCTGTTACGGTCTGCCCATGCCTGGCCACCCCTTCGCCCTGGTGCCCGCCGCCTATGTTTTTCTCCTGCGGCGCCAGCCCGTCCGGCCGGGCACTGAGGAGGCCACGAGTGCTCCGGGCGCCGGGAGATCGGCCACCGGCACGGCGCGCGCGAGCACCTCCAGCACCCGTGTCCCGGACGCCGGCGCCTCCAGCAGCTGCACCCCAAGAGTCAGTGCCACAGGTCCCCGCCCCGGCCGCTCCCAGCCGGGCGGTCGTGCGATGGGGGCCGGCACCGCCCCGGCCCGCGTGATCGAGTCGGCGGCCAACACTCAGGTGCTGCTACAGCTGCGGCAGAACACCGGTTATATGGACGGTTACTGGGCCTGCGGCATTGCCGGGCACGTCGAGCCCGCCGAGTCCGTCATGGCCACCGCCCTGCGCGAGGCCCGCGAAGAGACGGGCGTCCTCCTGGCGCCCTACCATCTTGAGCCTTTGACCTCCATGCACCGCAGTGCCGACCTGGGTGGGGCGGCGCTGGAGCAGCGCATTGACTTCTTCTTCACCGCCCGTTCCTGGTCCGGTGAGCCACGCGTGCTGGAACCGGGCAAGGCGGCCCAGATGGCGTGGTTCGGGCTCGATGCGCTGCCCGGGCCGGTCCCGCCCCACGAGCGGGTGGTGCTCGACCAGCTGGCGGCCGCCCTGGATGGGGGCGCCAGGGTCCCAACGATCCAGGCCTTCGGCTTCAACCCCGGGCCCCGCTGACCGCCCCTCCCCTCGCCCACCCTCCCTCCATCTCTCTCGCCCACCCTCCCTCCACCTAGCCCTCCAACGAAATCCTCACAGCACAACGTCCACGGCTGTTGTGCTGTGAGGATTTCGTTGGAGGGGAGGAGGGCTGGAGGGGAGGAGGGCCGAGCCGGGGCAGGGCAGGGGGCAGAGGAGGGCCGGGGCAGCGCGGGGCGGGGCTGTCCGGCTAGAGGCCCAGGAAGCGCAGGATCCTCGGCAGTTCGCGGCGGGCCTGCACCAGGCCGGCCTCATAGGTGGACACCAGGCGGTCGTAGCGCAGTTCACCGTTGGCAATGTCCATGCGTTCGGGCCGGTAGAGGTAGACGCTGCCCTCACGGTGACGCTCTTCAAGATCCTCCAGGGTCGCGTTGTAACGCTCAGGGCGGGCCACAATGCCCTCGGCGACTGCCGGGTAACGGCGGAATAGGCCCCGGTAGGCGGCCGGCAGGCGCTGGGGCGGCTTGCGGTAGCCGGCGGGGCGGGTGGAGACCACCAGCATTCTCTCGTAGCCGTCGGCCCGGGCGGCGTCGACGGCGAACCCGCCGGTGGGGCCCAATGCGCCGTCGAGGTAGGGGACGCCGTCAATGTCCACCACGGGCATGAGCAGGGGCATGGAGGAGGAGGCCTGGGCGCGCGGCAGCAGGTCCGCCAACTCAGCCATGTCCTCTAGGCCCCAGTAGACCTCCTCGCCGGTATCGCAGCGGAAAGAACCGATGCGCACCGTGGAGTCCGAGGAGTGGAAGGTGGGCCAGTCGAAGGGGAAGACCTCCCCGGGCAGGGACGTGTGGTGGTAGATGTGCTCGGAGTTGAAGTAGCCCTGACGGCGCATGAAGCTTCCCCAGCCCCCCGCCTCGGGGTCGGTGGCCAGGCCGACAAAGGCGGAGCGCACGCGCCACGTGTCGCGCGAGACCATATTGACAGTGTTCGTGCAGCCCGCCGAGATGCCGCCCACCCAGGGAAAGGACAGGCCCTCCTCCAGGAGGACAGCTGTCAGGGCCGCGGTGTAGGTGCCGCGCATGCCGCCTCCCTCGAAGACGAGGGCGACATCCTCAACATGCTGGGTGATCGGCGCCGGCACATGGTTGGGGTGACCGTAGGGGACAGGGCGAGTGAGGTGGTCCGTGGAAGCCATGATGGCGGGCACGCTACTCCCCTTGAGCATCCAGGGCCGGGGCGTTTCCAATGCCGGACGGGCCCGGCACGGCCGCCGGCGGCGCCTGGCCCGCCGGGCGGGCACCGGGCGGCCTTGGGCTCCTCGATCCGCGCCAAGGCGCGTTGATCCGCGGGCGGGCGGCCGCTCTGGGCCCTGACACCGGCCGCCGCTGAGGCGTAGCGTCATGCCATGCGAACCCTGCGTCTTCTTGAGCCCATGACCATGCGCGGCGTCCGTGCCCGCAACCGCTTGTGGCTGCCGCCCATGTGCATGTACAGCGTCGAGGCCGCCGACGGCGCGGCCACCGACTGGCACGTCCTGCACTACGCCACCCGCGCCCAGGGGGGTTTCGGCACCGTTGTGGTTGAGGCCACGGCGGTTGAGCCGGTGGGTCGCCTCTCCCCCTACGACCTGGGCTTGTGGGACGACTCCCATATCGCCGGGCATCGCCGGATAACCGAGGCGCTGCGCGCCCGTGGTGCGGTCGCCGGCGTCCAGCTCGGGCACGGCGGCCGCAAGGCCGGCACCGCACCGTGGCGCCCCAATGATCCGATGGCTCGACAGGGCACCTTGGAGGGTTGGGATGTTGTGGGACCCAGCGCAGTGGCCTACCCGGGGCACGCGGTGCCGCGCGCCCTGTCCACTGAGGATGTGCGCCATGTCGTGGAGGCCTTTGCGGCAGCAGCGCGCCGGGCGGTGGCAGCGGGCTATGAGCTCATTGAGATTCATGGCGCTCACGGCTATCTCATCCACCAGTTCCTCTCGCCCTTGTCCAACCACCGCGAGGACGCCTACGGCGGTTCCCCGAGCAGGCGGCGGCAGATCGCCTTGGAGGTCGTGCGCGCGGTGCGTGAGGCGGTCGGCACGGAGACGGTGATCGGAATCCGTTTGTCGGCCACGGACTGGGTCGAGGGCGGCATCACCGCCCAGGACACTGCTGAACTCGCCCCACTGCTGGTCGAGGCCGGCGCCGACGTCCTGCATGTATCCACTGGCGGCAATGCGCCGGCCCAGGTGCCGGTGGGCCCGGGCTACCAGGTGCCGTTCGCAGCGCAGGTGCGCCGGGCGGTGGCGGGCACGGAGGCGCTGGTGGTGGCCGTCGGGCTCATTACCAGTGCTGCCCAGGCCGAACAGCTGCTGGCCTGTGGGCAGGCCGACGCGGTGGCCGTGGGCCGCCCGGCATTGCGCGACCCGTACCTGCCCTTGCGCTGGGCCCACGACCTGGGGGTCAACGCCTGGGATGAGGCCGGGTTCCCCATCCAGTACTGGCGCGGCGCCTGGCACTGAGGGGTTACTGAGAGGTTGCTGAGGGGCTTCGGCGGGCGGGGGGCCGCGGTGGGGCGGGCCCGCTCTGAACCGAGTTCCTGCTGGATCCGTGGGCGCGGATCCGTGAGCTCCAAGCCCAGTGGGCTCCGGCGCAGCGGGGCCGCGCCGGAGGCCTGCTCAGCGCCGGAGGCCTGCTCAGCTCCCCGACCAGTAGGCGCGCAGGGCCCGGGCCATCCAGGGCCCGTCCTGGACGCCGCACATTTCACGCTGGGAGTGCATGGACAGTAGTGGCACCCCCACGTCCACTGTCGTCATCCCCAGGCGCGCGGCCGTAATGGGACCAATGGTGGTGCCGCAGGGCACGGCGTTATTGGATACGAAGTCCTGCTGGGGCACGCCCGCGACTGCGCAGGCCCGCCTCCACAGCGCCTCCCCCGGGGCGTCGGTGGCGTAGCGCTGGCGGGCGTTGATCTTGAGCAGCGGGCCGCCGTTGAGGCGGGGCCGGACCACCGGGTCGTGCAGGCCCGGGTAGTTGGGGTGGATGCTGTGCCCGGCGTCGGCGCTCACACAGGTCGAGCGGGCGATCATTGCGGCGCCGGCGTCGCCTTCAACGCCCATGACGGCGCCGAGGCGCTTCAGGAGGGTTTCCAGGAGGGGGCCGGCTGCTCCGGAACGGGTCATGGAGCCGACTTCCTCATGGTCGAAGGCGATGAGCAGGAGCGGGTCCTCCAGGTCGGCCATAACGCCCGCGAGCGCTTCCAGGGCCACCAGCCCCGCGTGGACCGAGGAGAGATTGTCCAGGCGGGCGCTGGCGAGGAACTCCTGGTCGCGCCCGAAGCGGGCGGGGGGCTCGGTGGGGAACGTGAGAATGTCGTGCCCTGCGAGCTCAGTGGGCTCGATCCCGGCGATCTCACACAGGTGGGCCTCCACCGCATTGGGGGCGTCGTCGTCGGCCAGGGCCCACAGCGGCAGCAGGTGGGCCTGCGGGTCGAGGTGCAGGGAGTCGTTGACGCTGCGGTCCAGGTGCGGGGCGACTTGGGCGACGCGGGCAATCGGGCCGGTGCGCACCAGGACAGTGCGCCCGTCGCGGGTGGTGAGTCGGCCGGCCAGGCCGAGCTCGCGGTCCAGGAACGAGTTGAGTAGGGGGCCGCCGTAGACCTCCGCGTTGATGAGCTGGAATCCGGCGCGGGTGAGGGCCGCGGCGGGTTTGAGTTTGAGGGCCGGGGAGTCGGTGTGGGCGCCGACAATGCGGAAGGCGGCATTCCGGCCCGGGCGCGCGGGCAGGGCCCAGGCGGCCACGGCGCCATCGCGGATGACCAGGCCGCGGCGCGGCAGGGCCTCATCCCAGGGTTCGGTCTCCCTCACCGGCGTGAATCCGGCCGCCTCCAGGCGGGCGCAGACCTGGGCGGCGGCGTGGTAGGAGGACGGCGAAGCGGTTATGAAGTCAATGAGGGAGTCGGTGTAGGCGTCGGGGCTGTGCAGCGCCGGCATGCCGGCAGGAGGTGCGGAGGGGGCGGAGGTCATGGGCCGATCCTTCCACCGTCGGCCACTGCGCACCCGGCCACCCTCGCCGCCGACGCGCAAGGACTTTAGACCCATGGACTTCGTCGAGTGTGCTCACCTACACTTGCAATCGTTCCTGCAAACGTTCTCATGTAGGTTATCCGCTCACACCAGACCAGAAAGCGAGCGCGCCATGAGCGTCCCAGTCCCCAATCTCCGCGGCCTCAACCCCGCCCCCGTCACCCCCTTCACCCCTGACGGCCAGATCGACTTCCCCGCCATTGAGCGCCTCGGCTCGTGGCTGGGCACCTTCCCCGAGGTCACCTCCCTGGTGGTCCTGGGCCACGCCGGCGAAGGCACCTTCCTCACCCAGTCCGAGCAGGTTGCCGTCATTGAGGCCTTCGTCGCCTCCACCGCCGGCCGTGTCCCCGTAGTCGCCGGCATCACCGGTGAGGGCACCAAGGTTGCCGTTGAGGAGGCCCAGCGCGCCGTCGACGCGGGCGCCACCGCCGGACTCATCTACCCCTCCCACGGCTGGCTGCGCTTCGGCTTCCAGCCCGGGGCCCCGCAAGACCGCTACCGGGCCATCTACGAGGAGACCGGCCTCAACGAAATCCTCTTCCAGTACCCGGACAACACCAAGTGCTCCTACGACTTGGACACCCAACTTGAGATCGCCGCCCTGCCCGGCGTGCACTACACCAAGAATGGCGTGCGCAATATGAAGCGCTGGGACACCGAGATCCCCGTGCTGCGCCAGGCCTTCCCCGAACTCACCATTATGAGCTGCCACGACGAGTACCTGCTGCACACGATCTTCGACGTCGACGGCCTGCTCGTGGGCTACGGCAATATCGCTCCCGAGCTCCTGATCGCACTGCTCAAGGCCGGCCAGGCGCACGACTACGACGCCGCCCGGGCCGTCCACGACCGGCTCCTGCCGGTGACCAGCGCCGTCTACCACCGCGGCTCCCACATGGAGGGCACGGTGGCCCTCAAGGAGGCGCTGGTGGCCCGCGGGGTCCTGGAGACCGCCACCGTGCGCTCCCCGCTGCGCCCCCTGGCGGCGGGAGCCCACGAGGAGATCGCCGCGGCACTGGCCAGCGCGGGCCTTGGCGCCGCGCAGATCCCCTCCTGAGCGGTCTAGGCCCCCTGATCAGCCGCCCTCCGGTCGGCCGGCGCCATTAGGCCAGTTGGGCCAGTGCGCATGACCCGGCCGGTCCGGATCCCCTGGCCGGCCAACGCCGTCGGGCCCCGCATCAGGGCCCGACGGCGCCCCATCAGCCCCGCCCACAAACCACACCCACGTCTCGCAACGGAGCCCGGCCGTGATTCTCATTCATTTCCTCGTCATGCTCGCCTTCATCATTATCGGCGCGAAGATCGGCGGGATTGGCGTCGCCTTCGCCGGTGGTGCCGGCGTGCTCACCCTGGCGCTTCTGGGCGCCACACCAGGAGACCTGCCCATGCAGGTCATTGTGTTCATTATGGTGGTCATCTACGCCGCCTCGGCCATGCAGGCGGCCGGAGGCCTGGACTACCTGGTCAACCTCACCGACCGTCTTCTGCGGGCCCACCCCACCTATTTGGCCATTCTGGCGCCCCTGGTCACCTACACGCTCACCTTCATGGCCTCCACCGGACAGGTCTCCTTCGCCACCATGCCGGTGATCGTAGAGGTCGCCAAGGACAATAACATTCGCCCCACCCGCTCGCTGTCGGTCGCCGTAGCCGGCTCCCTGCTGGGCATTACCGCCTCACCCATCTCGGCGGCGGTGGTCTTCTTGTCCACCCAACTGGAGGACAGGCAGACCGGCTGGACCTTCATCGACCTCATCCTCGTCTCCATTCCAGCGACCTTCCTGGGCACCATGGTCACCGCCGTCATCTTCATGCTCTGGGACAAGGCCCGCGGCAACGACACCCTTGAGGACGTGCCCGAATACCAGCGCCGCCTGGCCGAGGGCAAGGTCGCCGCCCCCAAGCGGGAGGTGCGCCGGCTGCGCCCGGGCGCAAAACTCTCGGTCCTCATCTTCGTCACCGCCCTGGTGGTGGTCCTGACCTACTCCATCCTCATCTCGGAGAAGGTCGGCATTATCGCCAACCCGGTCATGGATGCGGGTCAGTGCCGGATCGCCGTCATGCTGGCGGCGGCCGGCATGATCCTGGTGCTGTGCCGAACCAGCCCCAAGGAGATCCCCTCCTCCTCGATCTTCCGCACGGGCATGAACGCCTGCGCCTGCATCCTGGGCGTGGCCTGGCTGGGCACCACCTTCATGTCCAACCACCAGGAGTGGATCCAGACCCACCTGGGCGACGCCATCTCCGGGCGCCCCTGGCTCTTCGCCATTATCGTCGTCGTGGCCTCCTCCCTGCTGTACTCCCAGGCCGCCTCCACCAAGGCGCTCTTCCCCACGGCATTGGCCATTGGCGTCGCCCCCGCCACCGTGGTGGCCTGCTTCCCGGCCACCTCGTCCCTGTTTATCCTGCCGACCTATCCCACCCTGCTGGCGGCGGTGGACCTCGATGACACCGGGTCAACCCGTCTGGGGCGCCGTTTCTTCGACCACCCCTTCCTCATCCCGGGCCTGACGGCCACGACCCTGAGCGTCGTCTTCGGCTTCGCCCTGTCGGCGATCGTGGTCTGAACCAGGCCCGCACCCGGTGTGCTGCACTCTCGGGGCGCGCTTGTAGGCCGATAGCATGCGACCGGTCCGCAAGCGCGCTCACGCGGAATGACGGTGCCGGTCCACTGGCGCCGCCAGTTCGCCAGCGCCTCCCGATCCGGGGCGGACCTCGGGGTCCCGACGCCGTCGCGGGCCGGGACCGCGGGCACGCCGCGCGCAGAGGGCAGGTCAGGAGGCCGCAATGAGAACCGTCACCCTTAAGGACGTCGCCGCCGCGGCGGGCGTCTCGGTCTCGACGGTTTCGCGCGTCCTGGACGAGCGCCTGCCCCCTTCCCGGTCGCAGGCCGCCGAACGGGTGCGGGTCGCCGCCGCCAAGCTCGGCTACCGCCGCGACGCCGCCGCCTCGGCACTGCGTCGCGGTGACACCGCCACAATCGGCGTCCTGGTGCCGCGCCTGAGGGACACGGTCATGGCCCTGCTCTTCGAGGCCCTGTACACCGAGGCCGCCCACCGCGGCCTATTCGCCCTGGTGTCCGTGTGCGGCGATGACCCGGCCGAGGAGAGCAACGCCACTGAGTCCCTGCTCTCCCGGCGCGTGGACGGGCTGGTGCTGGCCGCCGCCCGGCTCGACGACGCTTTGCCCACCCGCCTGCGGAACCAGCACGTACCGCACGTGCTGGCGCTGCGCACTGATGGGCACAGCCCGGCGGCCGTGTGCGATGACGAGCTGGGCGGCTACCTGGCCACTCGCCACCTCATTGACCTGGGTCATGAGCGCGTCGCCGTCCTCCCCGGCCCGGACTTCACCTCCACTGCCGCCAGGCGCCTGGCGGGCTTCCGTCAGGCCGTCTCAGAGGCGGGCTTGAAGGCGCCCGGCGGCGTCGTGCGCCACTGCGGCTTCGACTACCAGGCGGGGCTCCAGACGGCGGGGGTGCTCCTGGGGGAGCAGCCCGATGTCACCGCCGTGTTCGCCGCCAACGACCAGCTCGCCCTGGGCGCCATCACCGCGGCGCACCAGCTGGGGCGCCGCGTCCCCGAGGACCTGTCAGTGGTGGGCTACAACGACACGCCCCTGGCGGCCCAGCTTCCCGTCCCACTGACCACGGTGCGGGTGCCCTTCGAGCGGATCGCCGCCGACGCCCTGGACCTGCTGTCCTCCACCCCTCCCGCCCCTCAGGGCGCCGCCGTTGAACGGCGTTCGACGCCCACGCTCATACCTCGCCACTCCACGGCTCGCCCCTAACTCGCCCCTAGGGCGGGCACGAGCCGGTCGTTCGAGGGCGCCGCTGAGGAGCTCGACCTGGCTCGCCCCTAGGGCGGTCCGGGTCCTGAACCCGGCCCGGACCCGGTCCACACCCTCCTGAAGGAGGATTCTCCTCCTTCAGGAGGGTGTGGAGCCGAGCACGTCTCATTCTTAAGGTCTTGCCCTACGGCTTCTACCGCGACAGACTCCTCCTATAGGTGCATGATGGCACCACAGGGAGAGGACAACATATGACGTCGCAGAGCGTAGCACCAGTGGCGGTGAAGCCACTGCCGCGAACGCAGCCTCGCCGCGCCGCCAGTGGGTCCCGTCTCGCCCCCGTTGTCTTTCACCGTGTCATTAGTGGCGTGCACCGGATCCTGCCGCGCGCCGTGAGGGCGCGCGTGCCGGCCACCTTCCTCGGCTACGCGCTCATCAACGGATCGGCCTTCCTCATTGACATCAGTTTCCTGTGGGTCTTCTACGAGAAGCTGCACTGGTTCTACCCGCTGGCCGTCACGGTCGGCTACGCCATTGCCGGCGTCTACTCCCTGCTGCTCAACCGCTGGCTGAACTTCCAGTCCCACGGGCACCTGGTGGCCCAGGGCTCGCGCTACTTCGCCGGGCTCATCAGCCAGTACGTGATTTTCATTGTGGGCCTGTCCAGCCTGCTGCACTGGGCGGGGATGAACGCCGAGTTGGCGCGCTTCCTCTCGGCGTGCTGTGAGGGCGTCTACCTGTACGTGCTCATGCGCGTATGGGTCTTCCGCGGCGCCCCGGAGCCCGAGGAACCCTGAGCGGGGGATCGCCGAGCGAGGGCTTGCCGGCAGCGCCGGGCCCCAGGGCGGTCCTGGCCATTCCATTGGAGCGCCCCTGAGAGTTCGGGGGCCGCTGACTTCGGCGGAAGAAGTTGCGCGATCCAGGTCGAAGCGCCCCTGAGAGTCGGGGGCCACTGCCCGAGCGCCGGCCCCGCTGCCCGGTTGAGCCCGGCGGGGCCGGCCTTCCAGAGCTTCCCGAAGAAGGCACCGGGGCCCGGCCCGGTCTACCAGAAGGCCCGAGTAGTCTCAGTGGGCCCGTCGAGTTCAGTGAAGCCGGCGTCCACCACCGACACTGGCCGCACTGCGGCCTCCCACTGCCGGTGGGTCGGCACCACAAGCCGCACCCGGAAGCCGTCGGCGGCCCACGCCCGGCGCAGCGCGGTGGGCATCTGCGGGCTCTCCCAGGCCAGTTGAGCGGCGTGGGCCGCCTGGGCCGCAAGCTTGCCCGCGCTCATGTCGTGTACGGGGGTGGCCTCAATAGTCACCAGGGCGTCGTGGGAGAGGCTGTGCACCCCCAGGGCGATCTCCCCGGCCGCACTGGGGTCGCGGGCAATGCGCGCCGTAATGGCCGCCGGCGGCGGTGGCAGCTCGGCACCGGAGGGGAAGACCGTGCCCTCCACCTGGGTCTTGGCCAGGGCGGCGGGCAGGGGTCGGACCGGTCCGGGCACGAAGGCGCGGGCCGCCGCTGGTCCCCAGCCATGCGGCGTTTCCTGGGTGACGGTCACGCCGTCGAGCTCATGGAGTTCACGCCAGCGCGCCGAGCGGGCTCGGCGCACCAGTTTGCGAATGCGCCCGTCGTGCCAGTAGGAGACCGCCTCATGCCAGGGGCCGCCGGGTGCCGCCTGCGGTGAGGCCAGCAGGCCGACGACGGCGCGGGCCACGACCTCGGCCACGTCGACGCGCCTGGGCGGGTCAGTCTTGGAGTAGTGCACGGCGATCTGCATGCCCCAGGGGGTGTCATGGTCACCGCCGCTGGTCGGCGAGGGGCGCTGGGCGGCCGGGCGGGGGGCGGAAGCGGGCATGGGGTGAGCCTACGGAACAGCGCGTCCGGGGTCGGGGCGCCAAGCGGCGTCGTCCCGCTTGAGCGGGCCTCTCCTCCTGGGCGAGGAGAAGAGCGTTGGCCCCGTCTCGTTCGACAGCAGGAGCAAAAGACCAACAGCACCCCAATAAGTTACGGCCATGAACACGACTCCTTCGACCTCCGCCGGCCTGCCCGGCGCCCAGGGGAACAACCCGGTCGTACGAGGTCAGTGGCTGCGAGGTGTCCGGCCTGCCCGGCGCCCAGGGGAACAACCCTGGCCCTGAGATCCCCAGGCCGCGCCTGCTCAACGGCGCCACCATCCATGGGGTGGCCGGTCAACGAAAACTGCGCCACCCGGCGGAGTGGCCACTGGTGTGGGCGTCCGCGGTCATCACCGCGATCGCCTATGGGCTGTGGGCGGCAACTCTGGCGTGGCTCGCCCTGGTCCCCGAGCACACTGGGGTCGGCACGTACGTGCGGGACTTCCTCAGCACGGACTCCACCGCCGTCCAGGCCCTCCTGTTCCTGCCGTTCATGCCCATCATTATCTGGGTGGTCAGGGCCATGATGTACGCCAATATGCGGTCCAACGCGGTGCAGATGAGTCCCACCCAGTTCCCCGAGGGGTACCGCATGGTGGTGGAGGCCGCGCAGCGCCAAGGGCTGCGGCGCGTGCCCGACGCCTACGTACTGCTGGGCAACGGCGCTATTAACGCCTTCGCCTCCGGTCACGGCTTCCGCCGCTTCGTGGTGGTGTATTCCGACCTATTCGAGATCGGCGGGCGGGCCCGGGACCCCGAGGCCCTGCGCTTCGTCATTAACCACGAAGTGGGGCACCTGGCCGCCGGTCACGTCTCCTACTTCCGGCTCCTGCTGACCCTCCTGGCCCGCCAGCTCCCGCTGCTCGGCCCGGCCCTGTCACGGGCCCAGGAGTACACCGCCGACAACTACGGTTACGACGCCGCCCCGCAGGGGGTGGCCGGGGTCATGGGCCTGCTCACCGCGGGCAAGTACCTGGGCGCCCAGGTCAATACCCATGCGCTGGCCGACCGCGCCGCCCGCGAGAAGGGCCTGTGGCTGCACCTGGTTGTTTGGGGGGCCAGCCACCCGGTGCCGACCTGGCGGACCCATGCCCTGCGCGACCGGAACCGACCGGGCCGGATCATGCTGCGCCCCAAGGAGAGCGCGGCCTGGTTCCCGCCGGCTGGGGCTCATGGGTCGCAGCGCTCCGCAACATGGCCGACCCCCGCCCAGGTCCTCGCGCACCTGGACAGCAGCAAGCCTCGGGTCCCCTCCGAGGAGCAGTTCGGACGCTACCCGGGGATCAGCTACGAGGTGCCGCGCGACGAGCTGCGCTGGGCGGACCCGACCCCGGCGCCGGTCTCGCCGCCCCCGGCCCAGCCCGACCCCTGGCACTCGCCCTCGGGCGCCGGCACCGACTCCTCCGCGCCGGCCTGAACCCCAGGAGCAGGGCCCGCCCGGGCACGGTGAGTCATTAACGTCGGTCCGCCGGCCGAGTCGAGCAGTGTCGATCCGCACGCCGAAGTCGACCTGCACGCCGAATACGCCGATCGCGGCCGCCTCTCGTTCTCCAGTCAACAGTCCTTGGCCGAAGAACGAGAGGCGGCCGCGATCGGCATTGGTGCAGGGCCAGCGCGCTCCTGGCGATTACGCGCTACCCATTGCCGCACAAAGCCAGCGGTCCGAGGCCGGCCCGCCGCGCACGCACCTGGAGCGCCGAGGCCGCAACTCACCTGCGGCGCCCCGTGGGCCCGGGGGTCGGCCCACAGTGATGCCGTCGCTGATGGACTGCCTGCCGGGCGCCCCGTGGGCCCCGGGGGTCGGCCGGACCTGGGCGTCCGCCTTGTTCGGGTGCGGTCTTTGCGGCTTGAGGGACCGCGGATGGGACTCAGAGCTCACGGGCTGGGGCATTCGGCGGACGGGGATACACCTCCTGAGAGACAATGGTGAGATGCGGCACATTATCTGGGATATGGGTGGAACCCTGGTCGATACCTACCCCGGGGTGGTCAACGCCCTGTGCAAGGCGGCGTTTGGAGACACCACCCCGGCTCACCTGCGCGAAACCGGCGCTCTGACCAGGCGCTCAATCGGCCACGCCATTGAGACCCTTTCCGCCTCGCGCGGGGTGCCCCGTGAGGATCTGGAGCGCGCCCACGAGGAGCTTAAGACCCGATGGCGCACCCGGCCGGCCCCCGTCATGGACGGTGCACGTGAGCTCATGGCGCGGGTGTGGGAGAAGGGGGGCCTCAACCTCATGGCCACCCACCGCGACCGGGCCAGCGCCACCATGCTGGTTACCGTGCTCGGCCTCGACCTCGACGACATGGTCTGCGCACCCGACGGCTACGAGCGCAAGCCCAGCCCCGCCATGAACCTCCTGCTGGCCGACAAGTACGGCCTCGATCCAACCCAGGTCCTTTGCGTAGGGGACCGCCCCATTGACGCCGTCGCCGCCGCGCGCGCCGGGATGCCTCCTGCGCTCCTGGTCTCCCCGGGAACCATCCTCACCCTCGAAGACCCGGTCGAGGGCACGGTGGTGGTGGCGAGCCTGCGCGATCTCATCCCCTTCTTCTGAGTCCTTCTGGGCCCCCGACCCCCACGGGAGACCCTGGGCGGGACGGGCCTGGGCGGGGTCTCCGGCGCATTCAAGGGGAAGCGCTCGGGAGCCCTGGGCAGGGCGAGCCCGGGCCTTACCGTGGGCTCGGGGATCACTGAGGCGCCCTGGGGCCTGGTTGAGCGCATCAAGCCATGCGGCGGCGTCGCCGGTGGGCGGGTGGCCGGAAGGATTGGCGGTGTTGCACATTCTTCTTGCCTCGGCCTGTGGGGGATCGTTGGTATTTCAACGATCCCTCGCCGTAAGCCACCCGTTCGGCAAAGATGAATGTGCAACGGAGTACCCATTCGCACATTCATCCCATTCCCGAACCCTCAAGCCCCGAGCAGATCCGCAGGATTCCGCGCCTCCTCAGTCTTCGAGGGAAGAAAGAATGTGCAACCCCCCAAGCCCGCACGCACCTCCCGGGGGTCGCCACTGCGCCAGAGGCCGGCCGGCCAACGTGCTAGGTTCTCCCCGCGCCGGCCCCAAGCACGAGGAGCAGCAATGGCCACCGACCCCATCGCCCCAGTTGACCGGCAGCGAATCCGGCCGGCCGACCAGGCCCCGGCCCTCCAACCCGAAGAGCCCGCGGTCACCAACTGGAAGACGACCGCACTCAATGAGTTATTCGCCCACCTGCTGGCCCTGGCCGGAACCCCGACAGGCCGCCCCGCCATTGTCGCGGTGGACGGCCGCGGCGCCGCCGGCAAGACGACCCTGGCCGGGGCCCTGGTCTCAGCCGTCCCGGGGACGCAAGTAGTGCACGTTGACGACCTGGACTGGAATGAGCCCCTCTACCAGTGGGATCACGTGCTCGTGGCCGCACTCACCGAGCTGCACACCACCGGTGCCCTGGACTACGTGCCCCCGGCGTGGCGGCCCCACGGCCGCTCCGGCTCGGTGGTGGTCCAGGCCGGGACTCCACTCGTCGTCGTCGAAGGAACCGGGGCGAGCATGCGGGCCGTGACCGATCTGCTGGATGCGTGCGTGTGGGTCCAGACCGATGACCAAGTCGCCGAGGACCGCGGCATCCAGCGGGACATTGCCGAGGGGGTCAATGGGGGCGTCGAAGACACGGTGGCCTTCTGGCACTGGTGGATGGCCGGCGAGCGGCGTTTCTTCGCCGCCGATCGGCCTTGGGAGCGGGCGGACGTCATCGTCTCCGGTGCGCCGGCGCTCGGCGTGGAGGCCGGGGAGGTCGCCTGGGCGGAGGGCCCGCTGCGCTCGCCGACTGCAACCGTATTGGGCGCGCACAAGCACTAAGGCCGCACACGGGCCCAGGGGCGGGTGCCGGGCCGGTCGCTCTATGACCGACCGTCACCCGCCCCTGGGCCAGTACCTCGCCCTCATCGCCCTCAGGCGCTCACCGGTACCGCCGTGGCGGTGTCCTGCGCCTCAGCGACCTGCTCCATGCCGCTCTTGCGCGACAGCGGCACCTCCGGCAGAAGCAGCGCCACCACGGCGGTGACCACGAACAGCGGCACCATCCAGCCGAAGATGGGCAGCAGGGCGTCCGCGTAGGAGCTCGCGACGGCGTCGTGCAGCACCGTAGGGAGCTGGTTCACCAGCGCAGGGGTCAGTGAGGAGGTGTCCTGCCCCTGGAACTGGGCGAGCGCCGTCGGGTCCGCGCTATGGGCCAAGGACGTCATCTTCTCGGCGAGCTCACTGGTGAGATTGGAGGAGAATGCCGCACCAATGAGGGAGGCGCCCAGCGCGACCGCCACTTCGCGGAAGAAGTTGTTGCCACTGGTGGCCGTGCCCAGGTGCCGGGCGGGAACGGCGTTCTGGACAACAGTGACCAGGAGCTGGAAGAACAGGCCGATCCCCGCGCCCATGACGAAGGTGGCCGCAGAGACCTCCCACACCGGCGAGGAAATGCTCAGCCTGGAGAGCCAGAGGGCGGCGGTAGCCGCGACCAGGGATCCGGCCACGGGGTAGGCCTTGTAGCGGCCGTTACGTGCGACCAGGACGCCCGAGAGGATGGAGGCGGTGAGCATGCCAATGGTCATGGGCACCAGAAGGAGCCCGGAGATGGTGGCAGAATGCCCGTAGACCATCTGCAAGTAAGTGGGCAGATAGCTCATGACGCCAATCATCCCGCCCATGGCGAGCATGCCCACCACGGTGGAGATGACGAATGTGCGGTTGGTCAGAATAGCGGAGGGCAATATGGGGTCGGCCGCCCGCGTCTCGACCCAGGCGAACAGCCCCCAGCAGGCCACGCCGGCCACGACCAGGAAGATAATGACGGGGCTGGACCAGGCGTACTGGGTGCCTCCCCAGGTGGCCACGAGGACCAGGGCGATGGCCCCGGCGTTCATGAGGGCCAGGCCGGCCCAATCAATGGGACTGCTCAGAGGGCGCTTGGGCAGGCGCAGCACCACCGTGACGGCGATAAAGGCGAGAACGCCCAAGGGGAGGTTAATCCAGAAGGTCCAGCGCCAGGACACCGAGTCGGTCAACCAGCCGCCGATAATGGGGCCCAGAATTGAGGCGATGCCGAACATGGTGCCCATGGGGGCCATGTAGGTGCCGCGCACGCGCGGTGGAATGAGGTCTCCGGTAATGGCCTGGGAGGAAATCATGAGGCCGCCGCCGCCCAGGCCCTGCAAGGCGCGGTAAGCGATGAGTTGGATCATGGTGGTGGCGGTGCCGCACAGGGCCGAGCCGACAAGGAACAGACCAATAGCCGTCAGGAAAAGATTCTTGCGCCCCACCAGGTCGCCGAGCTTGCCGTAAACGGGCATGGCCACAGTGATCGCCAGGGTGTATGCGGTGAGGATCCAGGCCATGTGGGCGGCGCCGCCCAGGTCGCCCACAATAGTGGGTAGGGCGGTGCCGACAATGGTCTGATCCATGGCGGACAGGAACATGACCACCAGGAGTGAGGCGTAGACGGCCCAGAAGCGGCGGTCGGGGTGGAAATCACTTTCCGCGCTGGTCGCGGCCCGAGCCGACGGCGTCGCGTGTTCAGTCATATGTTGTCACCTTCATGTAAAAGCTGGGAAGGATTAAAAAGGAACCAATGGGATTGGCTCGGCCGGCCGGGACCGAATTTGCGGGGCCGGGCCTGGCAGGGCCGGCCGGGGCCGGATTCGCAGGGCCGGGGCTCGGTGCGCCCGTTTCGCAACTCGGTGCGCCCGTTTCGCAAGCAGGAGCGCCGGCCGAATCCGGTCGGTCAGGCGGCGCCGTGCCGGTCGGGTGGGGTGAGAACCTCGCCCATGGCCGCACTCACGGCGCGAATCGCCTCGGGAAGGGTCAGTGACACCTGAGGTCGGCCCCCTGCATCTTCAGATGCTGCCGGTTGTTCCAGGGCCGCCGCGGATGCGGCCCCGGCCCGGGCGGCTACATCCTCGGTCCGGGCGGGGCCGACAGGGCGCTCCGGGGTCGGGGCGGAGCCGACGGGGTGCTCCGGGATCGGGGGTGAGCCGCTGGCGTCGCGGCCCGTCCACAGATCCATGGCGGCGTGCTGGATGCTAATAGTCAGGGCGACGACCGCGCGCACGCGGGCGTCGTCGACGGGGACACGGAGGCGACGGCTCACGGCATCGGTCAAGGAGAACGCGAAGCTGCGAAAGCGCTCATGAACAGCGCGCTCCACTTCAGGGTTGTCGCGGACGATTCCCTCGAAGCCGACGAGCCAGCCGCGTTCAGATTCCAGGAGCTGCGCCCCGCAGACCAGAAGGGTGGTCAAGTCCTCCAGAAGAGGGCCCGAGCCGGCCACGAAGGCCTCGACCGCCTCGGGCTCGGGCGGTTCCGGGCCTACCACCAGAAGGTCAGCCTTCGAGTCGAAATGGTTGAAGACTGTGCGCCGTGAGACGCCGGCCAGGGCGGCGACGTCATCGACGGTGACAGCGGCATAGCCGCGCTCCCGGGTCAGGGTGAGCGCAGCCGCGCGAATGGCGGCACGGGTGCGCCGGGCGTTCAGGGCACGGCGGTTGGATCGAGTCACCACCCCAGTATGCACTCAGTGCAAATTTGCACCAAGTGCAGCTATGTGCGAGGTCGGTCACGTTGCGCACTGACGCCAGGGCGACCGGCCGCAGAACACTCCTGCCGGCCCGGCCGCCCGCCCATGGGCGCAACCTCTGCCTAGAACTGCCCAGAACCTGGCCGTCGCCGCGCCCGACCGCCTACCATTCCTACTCCGGCCCCGCCGGGCCGCCTGATCACGCAAAGGAGCGTCCCATGCCTCAGAGTCCCGCATCACCCGCATCCGCAACCAGCCCCGAGCCCGCGGCCGCCCCCGAGCCCGCGGCCGGCTCAACACTCCCGGCCAGCTCCCGCGAGATCGAGGTCCGACGTCGAATGGCCACCCAGGAGTTGTACACCGACGAAGGACCGGGACTGGAGGCGCTCAGCGAACAGCGCACGCGCGGCAAAGAACTGGCCGCCCAGTTCAATGCGACCTCCCCAAGGGATGCGGCCGGACGTCGTCGACTCCTGGAAGAGATACGTCGTCGACTCCTGGAAGAGATTCTTGGCCGGGCCGGGGACATGGTCTGGTTCGAGCCGCCCATCCACGTTGCCTATGGCGTCCACACGCACGTAGGCACCCGTGTCTACGCCAACGCCGGGCTCATGCTTATTGACGACTCCCCCATTACCATTGGCAATGGCGTCATGTTCGGGCCGCACGTGACCATCACGACCGCCGGACATCCCGTCCATCCCGAGGTGCGTCCGCACGGAGAGCAGTTCTCAGCGCCCGTGATTATTGAGGATGACGTGTGGGTCGGCGGGAACGTGACCATCCTGCCCGGCATTAGAATCGGCCGCGGGTCGGTAATCGCCGCGGGCGCAGTGGTGACGGCCAATGTACCGCCCATGGTCGTGGCCGGAGGTATTCCAGCGCGCGTCCTGCGCCCGATCACCGACGCCGACCGCCAGTGGACCTACACTCCGCCGCGAACCCTCGACGTTCCCGAACGCCAGGGCTGAGCCGGGCGGAGGGCCGCCCCACGAGCGGAAGGCCGCCCCGCGAACGGAAGGCCGCCCCGCGAACGGAAGGCCGCCCCGCGACTCACCCATGATGGGGCTGGTGGAGGAGGGGCAATCTCTACTGAACTCGACCGATCCCGCGCTACGCGTCGCCCGGTCCGGCCGGCGGGCGCGACCCGCTCTCGCGCCCATTGAGCAGCAGGTACCCGATATACACCACCAATGCGCCCAGCGAGTTGGCCAGAATGTCCCAGTTCGTCTCATCCAAGGTGAGCCACACCAGGCCGGTCTTCACCGTCAAAAGCTCGAACAGCTCATTAATGCACCCCAGCGCCGACACCAGGGCGAATAGCGAGAACGCCTCAAGCGACCAGTGCCCGCGCCAGCCCAGCGACCGCTTGAGGTAGTACCACAGCAGCCCGGTGAATAGGCCGCCGCCCACGAAGTGGGCACTGAAACTGGTGTCCTGCCCCTCAATGAGGGGCGAGGGCAGGTACCACGACACTGCGAACAGCCCGCACGCCGAGTACAGCCACCGGCGCCAGCGCCGCTCCTCAACGAACCCGTTCTTCTTCAGCAGCGCCGGGCACGCCACAGCCATGACGACTGGCACGCAGACGGATATTACGTAAAACATAGGCGCAAAGACTCACTCATGGGGTACGGGCGAACACGGCCCCAAACTAGTCCATGACGGACGTCAAGGCCGGGTGCCATCGCCGGCCCGGGCAGGTCGCGGTCGCGCAACGCCCCGACAATGAGGCCGGCCGGGATGCTGCCCCGGGCGCCGCTGCCGTGCCGGGCCCGGCCGCCCGCAGGCGGGTCCCTGCCGAACAGGAGAGCTGCCCGCACGGGCGTACCGGACCCGACTGTCCGCAGGTGGCCCCTCCGTCGTCGGCCCGCGGCGCCTCCCGGTACATGCAACGACGCGTTCTGTAGATACAAGCACTGTCCGTTGGGCGACTCACGCGAGGAGAGCGCTAAGCGCTGGCATCCCATTATAGATAGTGCTACTATCCGTCCATGGCAAGTAGAACGGCTCGAGGAAGAGCGACAGCGTCTATCTCGGCACTGTCGCAGAGGTCCGGCATCCCCATCGCGACGATCAAGTACTACGTTCGCGAAGGGCTGATCCAACCCGGTCAGGATCGCGGAGTGGACGATGAAGAGACCGTGGACCAGCTCCGGCTCATCCGGGGCTTGGTGCACGTCGTCGGCCTGTCGATCCGCCAGGTCCGCGAGATCCTCAAGCTGATTGGCGATCAGGCGGCTAGCCCGGCGACATTAATGGTCGACGCGACCACGGCCCTGCCGCTGGCGGGAGCCCAGGGCGCTGACCACGCCGCTGACGACGTCGACCTGGCCGATGCTCGCACATCCCTGGCCGCCGTCGGATTCGACGAGTTGCCCGACGCGCCGTATGTGACCCAGCTCCTGGCCGCAATGGCCTTGGCCAACGAGTGCGGCGTCTGCGTTGACCCCGAGCATCTGGCCGCCTACGCCCACGCCGCCCGCGAGTGCGCCACCGCGGACTTCAAGCATCTGCCGTTGGATTCCCCGGGCAGGGCAGCGCAGGCCGCCGTGCTCGGCACCGCAATCTACGACCCCATCCTCATTGGGCTGCGACGGCTGGCTCACAGGGAGCTCGTCGACCGCCTCCCACAATCCCACCCTCAGGACCCTCAGGACCCTCAGGAAGAAGGTACTCGCAATGCAGACGGAAACCCCTGACCCCGGCACGGTGCCCGCCGTGCAGTACCAGCGTTTTGGAACGCCGGAGGTGTTGCGCGTCGTATCGGTGAGCGCCCCGACGGCCGGGCCGCACGACCTCGTGGTGGGGGTGAGGGCCATAAGCGTCAACCGGATCGACACCGCCGCCCGCGCCGGCCGCTACAAGATCATGTCTGGTCGCCGCCTGCCGCAGCCCACCGGCTTGGACTTCAGCGGGACGGTGCTCAGTGCCGGGCCGCAGACTCATGGCTTCAAGCCCGGGCAGCAGGTGTGGGGGTTCCTCGGCACCGATCGTTTGGGCAAGCAAGGTACGGCAGCAGCCCAGATCGCGGTGGACGCAGATCTCGTTGCTCCGGCCCCCGCCTCAGGTGACCTCGCCGACCTCGCCGCGCTCCCCCTGGTGGGCGTCACGGCCTGGCAGGCGCTGGAGGAATTCAATCTTGAGGCGGGCTCCCGGCTGCTCATTGTGGGGGGCGCCGGGGGTGTGGGGAGCACTGCTATCCAGGTGGCTCGGGCGCGCGGCGTGCTCGTGGACACGATCAGTTCGGCACGGCATGAGGAGCTGCTGCGGCAACTGGGGGCTGAGTCCCGGTTCGACCCGGATGCCGTGCCGTGGCCGACGCTGGCGGGGCGCTACCAGGCGGTGCTCGACACCGTTGGGAAGAACCTGTGGCGATTGCGCCGCACCCTGGCATCGTCGGGTCGACTGATCACGATCTCAGCGGCCGGCGTTCCCATGACCCTCTTGTCCAAGATCCTGCCTGGGCCCACCGCCAGTTTCATGTCCGTCAAACCCAGCCCCGCGGGTCTCGCGGCCCTAGCGGACCTGGTCGAGCGCGGGCAGCTGGCCCCCATTATCCGGGCGCGATTCCCCTTGTCCGAGATTCCTCAGGCCCACGCCATGGTTGAGACCGGGCACGGGGCGGGCAAGGTCATTGTCGATATCGGTTGACCGGGGGCGGGCCCGCGTTTCGGCGGTCGGCTCCGGTGGGAACCCGGCCCGTTGAGGGACGCCCAGGGCCGCTCCGGATGTGCTGGAATACTCCTGTCCGCAACGGATAGGGGGCAGTCATGGCACACGGGGAGGGGAACTCCCGTGACGAGCTCCTCCGGGGTGCCCAGGAGTCCTTCGACGAGGGTATCCGGCTGCTCAATACCGGGCGCCTGGAGGAGGCAGCCGCCGCCTTCACGAGGGCCCTGAGTCTTTGCCGCACTCTGCCCGGCACTCAGCGTCAACAGGCCGGCTGCCTGGTCAATATCGGTGGCGCCTTGAATGATCTGGGTCGTCATGAGGAGGCCCTGGCCCCCTACCGGCAGGCCCTGAGCCTCTACCGCACCCTACCGGGCACCGAGCGCCACCAGGCCGGCTGCCTAACCACCATCGGTGGCGCCTTGAATAATCTGGGCCGTTATGAGGAGGCCCTGGACTCCTACCGGCAGGCCCTGAGCCTCCACCGCGCCCTGCCCAATAGCCAGGACCAGCAGGCCGGCTGCCTGTTCAACATCGGCAGGATCCTGCACCAACTGAGGCGTTATGAGGAGGCCCTGGACTCCTACCAGCAGGCCTTCACCCTCTGCCGCACCCTGCCCAATAGCCAGCGCCAGCAAGTCAGCTGCCTGTTCAATATTGGCAGCGCCTTGGAGGACATGGGTCGTTACGAGGAGGCCCTGGACTCCTACCAGCAGGCCTTCACCCTCTGCCGCACCCTGCCTAACGCCCCGCGTCTGCAAGCCGACTGCCTGGCCACCATCGGCGACATCTTGGCAGATTTGGACCGTTATGAAGAAGCTTCAGACTCCTATGAGCAGGCTCTAACCCTCTACCGCACCCTGCCGGGCACCGGGCGCCGGCAGGCCGACTGCCTGACCACGATCGGCAGCGCTCAGCACCAGTTGAGGCGTTACGAGCAGGCCCTGGACTCCTGTCGGCAAGCCCTGGACCTCTACCGCACCCTGCCCGACACCGAGCATGACCAGGCCAACTGCTTACTCAACATTGGCATCACCCTGCTCCAGGTGGAACGCTACGAGGAAGCCCTGAGCGCCCACCAGCAGGCCCTGGCCCTCTACCGCACGCTGCCGGGCACCGAGCGCCGGCTGGCCGACTGCCTGACCATTATCGGCAATACCCTGTGCGAGGTGGATTGTCACGAGCAGGCTCTGGACTCCTATGAGCAGGCCCTGGCCCTCTACCGCACCCTGCCGGGCACCCAATATCAGCAGGCCGGCTGCCTGTTCAACATCGGCGATACCCTGCACCAGGTGGAACGCTACGAGGAAGCCCTGAGCGCTCACCAGCAGGCCCTGGCCCTCTACCGCACCCTGCCGGGCACCGAGCAAGACCAGGCCAACTGCCTGAATAAGATAAGCAGCATCTTGGGCGGGTCTGTCCGGTGAATGGCGTGTGGGGTTCGGTGGTTTTCATTGATGAGTGGTTTTCTCGAACTATCCGATGAGGGTGATCGCGAGCGCGTTCAGCGCGGGCTTCCACTCTCATCACCCAGCGTGCCCTAGAGTGACCGGCGCTCTGGAGTGCTGATGACCTGAGGACTGCGTTCAATAAGCTCCGCCACAACCGTGGCGGGAACCTGCTTGGACAGCATCAGAAGCACTTCAAACTTAGGCATCATGAGCACATACGGAGCCCCCAAAATATTGTCCTGCCGAATTCACCATTCATCTTCAGGAACATGAACCCCAGCCATGCCACTATTCTCCCCTGAAAACTACTACATACTCCACCTAATTTTGAATAACGTACGATACGAAGACCGCTATCGCGAGACCGACCAACCACCACACCCACGAGTAGTCCTTATCGGACTTCCGGGTACTCGAACGAACTGGGCTCGGCTTTGATGTCGACCCAGACGAGGACGAAACGCGATGAGGCGTGCTCGTCGTCCGGGTACTCGAACGAACTGGGCTCGGCTTTGATGTCGACCCAGACGAGGACGAAACGCGATGAGGCGTGCTCGTCGTCCGGGTACTCGAACGAACTGGGCTCGGCTTTGATGTCGACCCAGACGAGGACGAAACGCGATGAGACACACAGATGTCCGATGTCACCCCACTGGCTCTTAAAAAGACGCTTGCATCGTCAGTGTAGGGTACGGGCGCAATGCTTTTACGACGAAATGTCTGACCGAAATTGCGCCGCGAGCAACGGATCCAATCATCAGCCATCCTTCTGACTACCTGGGAATCCACAGGCTTGCCCTCCCACATCCGGATGAGAAGCGCGTGGTGTCGTGGAGTCATCTTGTCCTTCACAGCCACAGCCATCGGATTTTTGAGCGAGGAGTCCTGACCTAGGACCTTGGTCGCGACGATGGCAAACTTCCCCAGGTCTGTGCGGGAAGTGAAACCCGTGTGATCGAAGGCGACAGCGAATCGCTCGTTCTCGATCGCCCCGAAGGCGCTTTTGCAATCAAGCCATGCGCTGTCCATGTCCAGCAGAAAACAACTTCCATCGTCGCCTACCAGTACATTCTGTAGCGAAACATCGCCCAGCACCGCATTGTGATCATGCAACCAAAGCAGAGCCTTCAGAAAGTGACCCAGGAAGGCATAGCGGAAAGGTTCCGAAAAATACTCACGTCGGTGCTTGGAGTCGAATTTGACACACAGTTTGGAGGCATCACGCGGCCGATTTTCATCTGACTTGCTGCGGTACCAGAAACGCTGTGGCGCGATGGGAATCGCAACACCAACAACGCGGTTGGCATTCAGCACAATGTGCCGCGGTACACTCGCGATGCAATCCAGTTCCCCACGGTCGTTAACTGGCATTGACCGGCGCCAGTTAACTATCTTCCGCAGTAGTTCCGGCTTCGCCCGTGTAAGCGCCTCATCCTTGTATATCTTCACGAGATGGCAGCAGCCATCCTCGTGTTCGCGGATCTCAATACCCTTGCTCTGCCCGCGTCCGCTGAAGGCACGGCGGGCCGATTTGAAGCCGTCGAAAGAAAGTTCCGTCATCCACGCCCTCCTGCGAACAGCACCGCAGTCGCATCGTCGCGGTAGGCCTGGCCAGTCTGCCGGATCGCCGCGAGCAGGTACGAGGCATCACCTGCCTCCATAGCCAAGTCCAAGTCGCGAATGGAAGCGGCCGGGTCTCTGTGGAAGGGCTCGGCGAAGCCATCTGTGGCCAGCAGTACCCGCTGTTTTGTCATGTCCAAGTCCCTGTATCCGGCCTCAACATGAACTGCATCGCCAGGAAGAGCACAGGTACCTTCGTACTTGGCATGGGGCTCCTCGTTGACAGGGTCCCAAGAATCCTCACCGGTTAGAACTAACAGTTCTGAGTCGCCGACCGCAGCCCACCAGAGGCGGTAGCGATTTGGCACCTCGGTAGGCTGGAGCACGACAAAGATCATCGTGCTCGCGCCGGCGTCGTTCGACGTGCGGGGATCACCAAGCTGCCGTAGCAGGGTATCCTCCAGGGCTTTAACGCACTTCTGCGCCTGAGCCTGCCACAAGTCAGGGTTCCGTAAGTCTAACCGCCATGACCAATTGGCCATAAATCTGCCTACGAGGTCTGCCGCATCCCAGGCCGCGCGCGTGCTGCCAACACCGTCGGCGACCACCGCAAGCAGCCCCTCGCGAACGTTGCGCACAACATAGGAGTCCTGTCGCATTGTGCCGTTATCGATGTGACGACGACCGATGCGGCTGGCCGCCAGAAGTTGTACGTCACCAAGGATGAGCCTGTCACCCACGAGTGCGGGTATCGGCGCTGTGGGCACGACAGCTGTAGGCGCAGCTATGGGCTCAATCTTGCGCTCCACCTTCCGCGTAGAGCTGGCCGGCGATGTTGGCTGAGCTGTATGTACCTTATGTACATCCGCAAAAGAAGGGTTCTGGACGGCTCGTTCGCACTCGGGTCGGTGAACGATCGTGGAAACCTCGCGTTTCCCTGCGGTGCTGGGGCGCGCCGAGGACTTAGTCCATGTAACTGGGCGCATTTGCAAGGCCAAGGCTAGCAGGGCCCCAAGGGTCACTAGAAGTAACAAAACGCTGCTCCTGTGCGGATCCTGGCTAAAGAGGATCACGTAGATAGTCACCAGTATCAAAAACGTCGCCAAACCCACTAAGACCTGAGGAAACTTCCCGGTGCGAGGTCTACGCCCGCGGGCCTGGACTGGCCCTGGTTGCTGAGGTTGTGGAGGTCGTTGCTCCCACCGTCCGTGAGGCTGAGCTGGCTGTTGCCATCCCATCAGTGGACCTCTCGGTTGCACAGGTTTTCCATGCCTTCAGGACATTCCCAGAAAAACCGACCGCGCCCGGCAGAGTTGACGATTGAATTCTGGATCTGTAACAACACAGATTTCATCAGGGAAGTTGTCGAGTAGCCCGGTAGGGCGACCGCGGCGGCTCCGTGTGGACGTTTGCTGTGTAACAGGAGCAGGATCTCTCGGTTCACCCTGCCCACACCAAGAGTTATGATGCGGGGCGCCTTGTTGTCGCCCAGCGCTTTGTTCATGTCGGTGATGTAGTGCGCCCAATCAGCCTCGGTCTGCTCGATGTTCTCTCCGCCAGGGTTTCCGTCAGTGATGAAAAATATCACTGGACGGGCAACATCGTAGCCATCACTCACCAGTCTCCGGTAGCCCTCCACAGTGCGAGCACTCACTAGCTCCCACGCCGCCGCATAGTTGGTCCAGGTGCCAGGCTTCAGTGGGGCTACTTCTGGCATTTCCTCGGCTTTACTGAGCGGAAGATGCACGTTGGCGTTGCCAGCGAATGCGATGACCTCGTACCATGTGTTCTGTAGAGCCTCGGTCTCCTCTTCGAGGGTAGTCAGCAGTGTGTTGAGGCCATCGTACGCGCTATCCAACGGCCGAGTGCCGTTTTCGTCCGGCCATGTCATAGACTCCGAAGCGTCGATGACGATGAAGAAGGGCCAGGCGTCCCTACTGTCGTGGCTCTGTCCAGCGGGCATGGGAATTTCTAGCATGATTTTCTCTCCTTATCGTTCCGATTGTTCCACATGGGGTTCAGTTGCGTGCCTCAAACTGACGCAGGGTGCGATGGCTAGAGGCCACGGCTAGTAGGACACCTAAGAAGTAGGTGGCAAACAACTGGATAACCAGCAGGCTGTGCCAGCGGTCAGATAGATCCATGAACGGATCGAGCTTCGGGCCGTTCGGTATAGGTTCGGCCGGCATCGTGTCACCGAAATCAAGTACCGACGCAGTATTTGCGATCGCGACGCGGGGCGGAACAACGCGCGATGCGATGTCAAGCGCTGCGATGTCAGGCAGATGGAATATGACGCCGGCTAACACTATCATAACTGCGACGACGGCCATCATTTTGCTTATGGCTAGCCCCTGATGCACACTTGTCGCACCGATGAACAACCCAATAGCGTAACAAGCCAAACCATTGGCGACAAGAATCATGGCGATCCAGAACTGCTTGGTTACCGCAGGTATGCCCGACCCCTCTGTTACTAGCCAGGAAGCCGAAATCATGAAACCAGTGATGAGCAGCATCTGGACAACTACTTTGACGCTGTCACGCAGTGCACGAACAAGGATCGCAAGCCGGATCGAGACACCCCAACGTTGCTCACGATGGGCGACAGGCAGACGCGAAACCGTGGCTGTGATTGGAAGGTAGAGGGCCCATAGAGAGCTGAGGATAACGACTAATGAGATAGAGACGAGTAGACGCGGATTACTGCCCGGTCCATCTACGTGCAGACCGTCTTTGTCGATGATACCGACGAGGAAGGCGATCGTAACTGCCCACGTTAGAGCTGTCAGGACCTGCTTTAAGCGGTCGATGGCACCCGCCTTGCGGTCGCGCCAATTCAGGGCGCGCAACTGGGCGAAGCTGGGGCGCGAGACGAAGCGACGATACTTGGTACGCGATACCTGCTTAGGACGTAGTTTATCGCGGCGACCGCGCAGAGAATCCATGAAGTCCGCGGCTCCGCGATGCCCGTTATAGCCGAACAATCGTTGCGGCGAGCCGGAGTAGCGAACCGTCGAGACCGGGTCGTTGTCACCGCGGCCGCTGCCGATTGCGATGATGCCATCAGCCTTATTGAGATGCTGTGTCGCGTGTGTGACGACAACGATACCCGGTCGGTCCCCGCTGCGAGAGAGATCACGCACCAGGTGCATGAAGGCCCGATCTAGCCCTTCGTCGAGACCCGATGTCGGCTCGTCGAGCAACAACAACTTTGGTTTGGTGAGCAGTTCCTGGGCAATAGAGACGCGTCGTTGCTCGCCACCCGACAGCGAGGAGACGCGCTGCTCCATCGTATGTTCGATCTCCAGCTGTCGCGCGACACGGGCAACGTGCTCGGTCCGCTCCTTGGATGTCAGACTACTCGCCAAACGCACCCACGCAGCGAATTCCAGCGTCTCACCGACAGTTAACTGTGGAATTAAGATATTCACTTGTGGAACAAAACTCACATGCATAGGATTAGGTGACACATTCTTCTGCACTGAGTTACCCGCAATTTTGATGTCTCCCTCGCGGAGTTGGACTTCACCCAGAAGCGCGCGACAGAATGTCGACTTGCCGATACCAGACGGTCCAATGACTGCGTAAACCTTGCCGGCTTCGATGACCTGGTTGACAGGGCCTAGGTGAGGACGCTCGACATCTGCGAAACCAACGACGACACGGGAGAACTCCGCGGCAGGAGCTGCATGAGAACGATCGAACGTGTCAGCACGGACGATGTTGAAGGTGTGGGCTGCCGTGGAAGAAGCAGTCGCAACGGCAGTGGCTGCCACAAAGTCATCGGGCCACAGCACCGAGTGACCGCCGAAGGTGAGCAAGGAGTTCTCCACGAGTCCTGCCCGAAGAATGGGTCTGCCATCGAGCCAGATGAGAGCGCCCGGGTCTAGCCGTCGGATGGTCCAACCGCCATTGGCGATGCGCGACAGGCGGGCATGATGAGCCTCGACCGTGGGGTCCTTTAGGACGATGTCACAGTCGGATGCCGAGCCGATAACGATGGCATTCTTTCTCGGCAACTGCGGCGCATCACTCTCGATGTTGGAAAGCACCAAAGGCTCAGGCTGCAACCGAGCGGGGTGAGCAGGCCTAGGTTGGGGTGTCGGAGACTGGGGTATCTTCTTCCCCGCCTGCCCCCGCCCCACTTGGATCTTGATGGGTACGCGCCGGCCTTCATAACACAGCACTAGGTTCGAAGCGCCCTCTGGGAGGACTTGCCTTGCGTCGATTCCCTCCACAGACACCGCTGAGTCCATGACTCGAAGGCGCCAGCAGCCCACCACGGCCTGAAAGGCCACGGCCTTTGAAGGCAGACCGGAAACCGATAAAAAGTTGGTCGCTGTCTGTCCGGAGCCGATAAAGATCGCGTCTCCGTGAGAAGTACATTCGTTCCCGTCGCACTGAATCACGAGCGTTAGCTTATCTGGCTTCATATTCGCATCCTAAATTAAAAAGCAATCTTGGTGTGAATCCGTCTCGCACGACGGACCCGGCAACCGCTCGGCGAACCAGCGCCTCCTAAGGTCGCGCCGCTATGTTCGCGGGTGACGGATGGGCCTGTAAGGGACTGCTCGTCCATAATCACGACCGAATAATTGTCGTGAGAAAGATCGTATACAACGTCTGCGAGACGTTGAGCCTTGGTATGCGTTTCCTTCTCGTCTAGGAAGAGCTCTCGCATCTTCATTCTGGTCGACGACCTCGTGAACCCCATCTGCGCACAACATGTACCTGATCTGTCAAGGCGGTTGATCTCGATCCTCATGTCTCGATCACCACCCGCCGGCCACCGTCATCGCTCATCACCAGATCCGTGATTATCACCGGACATCCCGTGGGAGTGCGAAAAAGTTCGCGCGCCAAAGGGTTGACGAAGGCGGACTCCAACGCCAAGCCGATCCCCCGCCCGCCCTTAGACAGGTCATCAGTGGCGACCTCGACCAGAAGCTCACGGACAGCGGGGGCAATAGTGAGGACATGCCCGGTTGCGGCCTTGACGCGAGACGCGATATTACTGATATTGCGCTCTGCAATGGCCTGTCCGAAGGCCCGTGTGATCGGGCAGAAGGCGATGATATTGTCCCCGATCCGGCCCAACAACTCGGGACGGTTGAGACTGTGGGTAATGAACTCCTCCACCGCACTGCGGATCCGCTCCTGATACTCGGCGATTCCCTGCTTACCGGTGGTGTCGATACCCTCGGTGTCGAGAACGCCCTGGTTGGAGGTGAAGATAATAATCGTGTCGGTGAAGAAGACGGTGTCCCCTGAACCGTCTGTGAGGCGTCCATCGGAAAGGATCTGGAGGAATTTGTCGAGAATGCGGCCGTGAGCCTTGTCAATCTCGTCGAAGAGAAGTACCGAGAAGGGGCGCCTGCGCACGGCGTTGGTCAGCTCGCCCCCGGCGCTGTGCCCAATGTAGCCGGGAGGTGAACCAATGAGCCGAAGCTCGCTGCCCTCCTGCGCGAACTCGGACATGTCGAAGCGAATAAGCGCTTCCTCTTTGCCGAAGACGAGTTCGGCAATGGCCTTGGCCATCTCACTCTTGCCCACGCTTGTCGGCCCCGCGAAGTACAGGACACCTCGCACACCCGAGCCCGACCTGGTCCGATGTGCTGCTGTCAGCCCCATGGTTGAACGTACTAGCAGGTCGAGGACTCGCTGTACGGCCTGCTTTTGGCCGATGACACGCTTCTCCAGGATTCCGACACCGTCGACGAGCTTGTCCCGCAGTTGCTGGTTGCGCCAAGGGTTCTCAGAAACTCCCACACGGTAAGCGCGCACGGCCGCGTCAATATCGGGGTCCTTGTCCTGGGCGGCGCGCAGGAAACCCGCGGCGTCGACCATGCCCTTAACGCTCAAACCCTCGGTCGCGTTGGCGAAGTCCCCTGCAGAGGCGGCTTCTACCAAAACACCAGCAACCCGGGTCCGTAGACTCAAGTCCGGCAGGCCTACCGGGATTTGCCTGATACCGTCGCCGGTGAGCATCCAGGCCGGCAGATCGTTAGGGTGATCGGTCAACCAGATGACGGGGTGGCGCAGGGACTGCCGACGCTGCTCATGACGGAAGGGGCGACTCCTGTGCACCCCGCGGAACGCTGTCAGCATCGCGCGCCCCAGGAAAGACGCGGTGTCCACCTCGGCCCCTCCACATTGAGAGACGTAGTCCACCACGATGGCGAGTCTGTCCTCCCTGCCGCTCAGCACGTAGTCCACGGCGGTGTCAAGACCGCGGAAGTCGGCCGACGCAGCGAGCGCATGCGAGGTGGCCCGATCCCGGCGCCGGAGGCCAAGTCTCTCCTCGGCGAGCGCGCTCGGCTCCCAACCGTCCCGCCTGAAGGGAATGGTCAGGCCATCGAGCGGAGAGAACACAGCCAGGGCATCGAAGCCGTTTGCACTTAGGACCTCCCAGAGGGCTTTTATGGTGTCGCAGAACGCGAGCGGTCCCTTCACGGAGGGTACCGGATGCAGGTCGCGGATGTTCCCGTGAATCACGAGTTGGGAGGCGACGGGCAGGGCCGCGTGAACTGCTCTCAACCACAAAGGCGTGTCGTGGGCCGCTGCCTCGAAGCGCGTTAAGGTGCCGTTGTGCACAGGGAGACCGTTCATGCCCGGTACCCCATGGTTCTGGCCTCGCGTGTCCGCTGCCGGCTGGACGCGCCCGCCCGATGTGCACGGGGCGCTAGGATGTGCTCCACAGGAACCTCCCCGGGCCGGCGGTGGAACACCTGTTCAACGTGCACGCCTCGATCGGCCAGGGCCGCGGTTAAGGCGGAGACATCGGCGCAGGTCTGGGATTCAGCGTTGGCATCGGCCTCCGGCGAGGTCCCTGGTTGAGAGACAACACTGGTCAGCATGGTCCCCGAGGCTTGATTGACTCGCAGTCGGAGAGCATGCCGCGGCAGGTTGGGCGAGTAAGCCACCAGCACATCGGCCTGGTCGACGACTTCAAAGGGGTCGTCGATGATGTAGCCGAGATCAGCGAGAATGCTAGCCGCCTGGACGGTAACGAAGGTCGCATCGGCCTCTCGCTCCGCATCGGCCAGGGCGCGAGAGACCTCCGTTCGTAAGGCGGCTACTTCGTCGTCCCGCACTACTTTCTGAGCCCGACGCCGCAGGTCCTCCACGTCCGGGCCGGAAAGGTGAGATAGGCGCAGGACCTCCTCCTTCGCCTCTTTGCGGCAACGGATGGCGGTGTGCTGGTCCCTGACCACCCGAGCAATGTCATCCCCGACCATCATGGACTCCCGCGTCAGGGCGGCCCCCTCCAAGTCGCGAAGAGCCTGTACCCGTGCGGTCAGAGCCGTGAAGGCGGCCTCGTCTTCGATCTCGCTCACAGCCCTGAGAAGTCTGACCACTCGACGCTCACGCCCCTCCTTCTCCCCGTCCTTCCGGCGTGGCTTGGGACTATTCGCTGTCCTGCCGGCTTCCGGGAGCCCGAGGTCCAGCGTCCCCAGGAAGTCGGACCCCGCTCCAGAACTCATGGCGCGTAGCCGAGACTCGCGAAACTCGCGTTCGGCCATTTTCTCGGCCTCTTCGATGGCGGCATGCAGAGCAGCCTCCCAGGCCTGGAGATCCGCCAGGCCTTGAGACTTGGGCTCCTCGCAGACGGCGACCTCACCCCGCACTACAACCCTCAGACCCGCCAATTGGTCCGTCATCCGCTCGCAACGAGCTTTAGTCTGCGCGATGTGGCGCCGAGCCCGCTCTTCGGCGGACTCGACACGGACCTGATATCCCTTGGGGCCGCTCATTTCCCTCCTCTATCAATCTCGACATTTTTTACTGTAACGTAACGCAATCCCGCGCGGTCGCGTCTACGACGACCGCACGCCAGCAGACGGAGATTACCTGAAATTCTCTAACTTCTCTTGTACAAGAATTGAACCTTGACAACATGACCGTAGTTGCGGTAGGCGTCCTTCGTCAGATAAGTACAGGAAGAATTATCCTTCTGATGAGGCTACAAAAAGCCACATTAAGAAGCCGACCACGAGGGCCGCGAACAGCACCATGGTTGCGAGTACCAGCGCCGTCGGGACGCCCCCGACGATCCCTCCCCACCGCGCCGCCGTCAGGGCCGTCCGCTGCCCGGCCTCCACCCGAGAAAAGCCTTGTGTCGTGACGGCGAGGACGGCGATGCAGACGCCGCTCAGGGCCATGACCACGCACTGGATCCAGGGGAACGGGAAGGTGAGCAAAGTTTGCACCATCCCCATCAGCCCATGGCTGTTGGCATTCCCATCGACCAACAGCGGATTGGCGACGGCCAGGATCGCGAGGGCAGCCATGAGGCAGTACAGAAAGATCCGCTCCTCACTCCCCATCGCGTGTGTGCCGGCCGCGGTCGGCCGGGACCGCCCGCCGTCCCGGGAGGAGGGCCCGGGCCGGCGCCCGGAGACCAGGCTGTCGTAGGCGGGGGCGGTCTCCTCACCCAGCCTCCTTCTGAGCCCGTCAGTGAACGAGCTCATCATCCCGCTCCCCGTCAGCCCGCTCTCCGACCCCGGTCCCAGCCTCGGCCTCAGAGGCCTGGTCCGGCTCGTTCCACCTGCAGGCACCGGGGTCGTCGACCCCCTCAAGAAGCTCCCGGGCGAGCGCTTCGAGGGCGCTGCTCGGCCCCTGCCCCTCGTCGACCTCGGGGTCCTCGCCCGTGCCCCGGGCTCCGGCCCTCTGAGCGCCGTCGTCGGCCCTCTGAGCGCTGTCGGCCTCCTGAACGTCGTCGGACGTCCTCCCGGTAGCAGCCTCCAGGCTCGTGGGGGCGGTGAACGGCCCGCTCGCACTGGGGCCGCAGATAGGGCAGGACTCACCCCGCTGGAGCACCGGCCACAGGCTCCGCGGGTGCGACTGGTGCGGTGCGGCCGGAAGCACCTGGTCTATCACGGGCCAGTCGGGCACGGTGGTCACGATGCCGAAGGTGCGGCCCTGGACCAGCAGGCGCACGAGTCCCCGCCCGTGGACGCTCCCCGGCCCGGCCAGGACCGCGAGGGCGGCCTGCGAGGCCACCGAGGCCACCAGGTTGATGGACGAACCGAGCCCGGATTCCGCTACGAGCCGGGTGTCGACGCCGTAGTTGGCGGACGGCCGCTCGCTGGCAGACAGCTGGTTGGCGCCAACGGCGCAGCCCCAGCAGGGCGTCCCCAGCACGGGCATGACGACGCACACCTCACCGGCGGCCGCCTTGCGGTACAGGGCGCAGCCGACCTGCGGGATGCCGCGCATATAAGCACGGGCGGCGAGGTCGCTCTGCTCCACCATGTCGTCGGTGGCCAGGACCAGGAGGTCCGGGGCGGCGTCGAGGGCGGCGTCGGCGTGCTCACGGAGCGGCCCGGCCAGCGAGGTCAGGGTCACCTGCGGGCTGATGTCGCGCAGGCGCCTGCCCAGCGCCCAGACCTTGGGCACGCCGACGTCGGACCAGGTGTAAACACTGCGGGCCATATTGGCCTCGCTGACCTCGTCGGGGTCGATGAGGACCACCCGCCCCACGCCCGAACGCACCAGGTCCTCGGCGATCCGGCTGCCGACGGACCCGCATCCGGCCACCACCACGGACCTGTCCTGGAGGGAGCCGATGAGGCCGCGGACGCGGGAGAGGGCGTCATCCCCCTCGGGAGGCAGGAAGCCGTCGTCCCCCGGCCCCGCGCCGCCCTCCCCCTGGCCCGGTGCCGTCCCCGGCCCCGCGCCGTCAGCGGTGACCACCTCGCCGCGTCCGCGCTCCAGGACAGGGGAGTCGTCGACCGCCCGAGTCAGAATGTGGATACTCATCCGGTGGTGGGTACCGACCGGCACGTCGGTGTCGCGGGGCGCTCCGCGCGTGATGACGCAGATGAGCAGCGCATCCAGGTGAGGGTTCTGTTCAAGGGCGTGGGTGGTGGTGCGCACATCCGTCGCGGAGGGGTCGGGGACGCCGTCGGGGTGGGAGTGGACTGTGCCGGCCAGCACTCCCAAGCCGGCGCCCTCGGCCTCCCCCACCTGCTCGGTGAGCTCGGCGGAGATGTCCCAGCTAACGGGCGAGTACTGGCCCGTCTGGTCCTCAACGAACTCGCGAACGACTCCCCGGGCGGTGAGGAGGGCTCCTCCCCGCTCTGGCTCGAAGGCGGCGATGCGCTCTTGGAGGCGCTTCATGAGGTCGGTCGTGAACCTGACCACGGGCCCGGCGGCTCCGTGGCCGGGGTCGCCGACCACGGGCCGGGGACCGGTGCCGCGGCCGCGGCACCGGCGGGTCAGGGGGATGGTGATGTGTGGCATGAGGAGGTTCCTTCCTGGTTTTTCTTGGTCCGGCTTCAGGCGGACAGGAGAACGTTCTGGCCCCACATGCGCCTCTGCGTGTAGAGGGCCCACTTGCCGGCGTTGGCCCGTGCCTCCGCCAGGGAGGCGTTGGCGCGGCCGCCGGCGCCGCACAGGACGGGGATGCGCTCCCCGTTTACGTAGGTGGCGATCATGTGGGACTTGTGGCCGAACTGATCGTCGGCGTTCGGGCGGAGCACCCAGATCCGCCAGAGTCCCCCATCGTTCGGAGAGCGGAAGGCGAGGAAGACGAACTGGAAGCCGAGTGGTGCCACCTGGAGGCTGAAGCGCCAGCCATCGAGTACAGACGAGCGCATCGGGGTCCAGCCCTCCACGTTGTGGGGGTCGATGCGGCGGACCTCCGCGATGTCGTTCATGGAGATGGTGGGCTTGAGCGCCGCCATGCGCTCCCTGGGCAGGACCGAGCGCGAGGCCGTCGAACCCATGCCGGGATCGCTGATCACCAGCCCGCCACCGGGGCCCATAACGATGTCGCCGACCGCGGAGCCGTTCTCGAGGTTGCGCATGAGCTCGGCGACATCGTCCCAGCTGGTCGCGCTGACCATGGTCCCGGCGGTCGGGGCCGGGTCCCCCGCCATGCGCTCGGTGGGCAGCGTGCTGGGCGAGTGGACGGGCATGGCCGCGGGCGCGGTGGCGTCACCGGTGCCGGCAAGCGGCCTGAGGACGCCGTTGCCCAGGATGACGTCGTCGCGGGCTGCTTCTGCCGGGCTCATCCAGATCGTGTGCCCGTCAGGTCCGGTCACGGGCATGAGATCGGTGATGGCCTCGTCGGCGGGGGTGGTCGAGTTTCCCATAGTGGGCTCCTTCGTGAGGTGTCCGACGCCGTGGCGGCGCCTCAACGCTCATGACGGACGCCATGGCACCGGCCGTCCACCCCGACATGAGTAACGCGTCACACCCGGGTGCGGGGCGGCGCAGGCCGGACACGGAAGGCCCGCGAGAGACCGAAACGCGTCACATGTAGGTGCGAGGACGGGGGCCAGCGAGCTCTGCGCAGGAGAGGGACGTCTCACCTCACGTCCTGACACCGCGCCCGGTCAGCGCACCCACCCGCACCCATCGCACCAGCCATCCACCCAAGGCCCGGAGGAGCACCGCTCCTCCGGGCCTTGTCGTCTCCGGACCCCGTCGTCTCCGGGGCGAATAACAACCGCGCCTTATCCGCAAAGGCGCGCGGCTCTGCCTCTCGCCTTCCCCGTCCCGTCTCCGCACTCGGAAGGAACCCGTCATGAGGCCGATCACCACCTCCTCCAGCCAGACCCCCACGAGCTCCTCCAGCCAGACCCCCACGAGCTCCTCCAGCCAGACCCCCACGGGCGCCCCGCGGCAGCCGGACCGGGCGGCCTCCACCCCCGACCCCACCACGAGCCCCGCCAAGCGGACCAGGGTGCCCTACACCGTCGAGGAGATCCGCCGGACCGAGTCCGTCTTGGTGGACCCGTTCACGGGCCGATGGGCCGTCAAGGGCGACCCTGACAACCCGGCGCCCTCCTACAGGGGCACGGTGCCGCTGACCGTGACGGCGGAGGAGCTCCGCCTGGTGGTCTTCCGGATCCTCAAGCTGGCCTGGGGCTGCGGCGTCGTGCGTCAGATGCGCGACGCGCGCCACCTCGGCGGTTCCTGTAAGGGCCGCTGCCCGTTCGTCATCCGGGACGCGAAGCCTCCCGTCTCCACCCGGGCCGACACCTACGAGCCCGACCTCGACGACATGAACGACCCGGACGACACCAGCACCGACGGCACCGACACTTACGAGCCCGACCTCGACGACATGGACAACATGGACAACCTCAACGATATGGACGACCCGGACGACATGGACGGCACCGACACCGCGAGCACCATCGACAGCACCACCCCCGCCGGACAGGGGCCGTTCTTCGACCCAACTCTCGACCCAATCTACGAGTCGGCCCTCGAGACGGTCACCAACCCCGGGCCCGGCTGCGAGGACTGTGCCGAGATGCTCTGGGAGATCGTCTGCGGCGTCGCCGAGGAGGACCGGCTCTTCAAGGGGGTGCTGGCCGTCATGGTCCGTGAGGCCTGCGACCACGGCCCCCGGAGGCTCGACGAGGGCGAGATCCGGCACCGGATCATCAACGTCGCCAAGGACTACGAGCGCGCGGAGGTGTCCCGCGGCGGCGGGCTGGCCCGCCCCAAGGAGGCTGTCGCCGAGCTCCAGGAGCGCATCGGCCTGGACGACGAGTGCGCGGTCATCCTGGTGGACATCCTCTTCGGGATCCGCTTCAACAACCCCCTGGAGGACGACGTCCCCATGGGCTACGTCATTGACCAGGAGGTCCAGCGCCACCACGTGAGCCAGCGGGAGGCTCGCCACCTCGTCCTGGGCGTGGTGGCGACCGTCAAGGAGCGGCTGGCCGGCCTCAGGGGACGGGACCGCACGTGGTGGGAGCGCAACGTCACCCGCCCGGCCAACGCCTCCATCGTTGCCACACCGATCTCCCTGAGCGCGCCGGTCTCGGCCGACGCCAACTCCGCCTCGCTGGGGGACCTGCAGGAGGACCGGCTCGAGCTCGGGACCGTGGACAGGATGGAGAGCGAGGTCATGACCCTGCTCGGCAGCGACATCAGGAGCCGCTTCGAGGCCCGGTACCTCACTGTGGGCGGCGGGCGCACCGCGGTCCTGTGGGACGTCATCACCGAGTACTTCACCGAGCGGGCCGGTCAGAGCCCGGCCGGGCTTGGCGGCCAGCGCCTCGACCCCGACCTGGCGGTCAGGGCCAGGGGCGACGCCGAGCTGGCCAAGGTGGTCCGGGACATTGCCAGGGGGTGGGAGCGCACGCTCCTGGCGGGCCTCAGGCGTGACCTCCTGGTGGAGGTCCTGCGGACCCTGCCCCCCGCCCTGAGGGCGGGCCACCCCCTGGCCCCCCTCAGGGAGGGCCACCGCACGGACACGCTCAAGGACCTTCTCGACCAGCTCCCTCAGGACCTCTACGCGCACGTCGCGGAGGCGCTGCGCACCGACCTGCGCCGCGAGGGCCGTGCCGACGGCGCGGTGCGGCTCCTGCGCGGCGTCCGTCGGGAGCTGCGCGTCGAGGTCAAGCGCGAGCTCCTCAAGACGGTGGAGGGCAGGGTGAGGAAGAGCCTCCGCCGGGGCTGAGCCGGCCCGCCCCTGAGATCCGTCACAGGAGGTATGCGTAGACAGCCGCCTGCTCCCTCCGGGTGCGGGGCCGCCACCGTGGCGGCCCCGCACCTCATGTCCGACTGGGCCCACGAGGCCCTCTCCCACCTGCTCGCACGCGAGCCCCAGCAGGTCGTCCTCGTCAGCAGGGACGACGACGCCCAGCGCCTCGCCACGGACCTGGCCTCCGCGCTCTCCCGCCTCCGAGTGCCGCACGGCACTGCCTCGGCGCAGGTCGTGGCCTGCTCGGGCTCCCACGAGCTCTACGTGCTGCGCGGCCGGGCACCCAAGGAGGGGGCCGTGGGGCGCCACATCCTGGTGGCCACGGACCCTGAGGACCCCATGAGACCGGAGACGCACACCCTCGCGCGGCACGTGGCCCGGCGCCTGTCCATGGCCCTGGTCTGGATGGTCCCGGGCACCCGGTGGGACCGGGCTGACGCCCTCGAGAGGGGCGCCGCGGTCCCTCCGGGTGCCACGGTCATTGACTCGCGGCCCGGGCCGGGGACGGCCGAGCTGCGTGAGGAGCTCGCCGGCCTTGTCCCGCGGCTTGAGACCTTCCACCGGGTCTCGATCCCGCCGCGGACGATCGCGGCCGCGGCCCGGGCGGTGCCCGGCGAGGGCGACCCCGCCCAGCCCGAGCACGGTCGGCGTCTCCTTGACCTGTGGGCCTGCGCCACGGCGCTGCGCGGCAGCAAGGTGGTGTGCCCTGTCGCCCTGGTCCCCTCCCCGGCGTCCTGCCGCCTCGCGGCGGGGCAGGAGGCCGTCTGCTGGGACACTTGGGACACTGAGGAGTTGGGCGGGGTGCTGCGCGCCCAGGTGCTGGGTCAGGACGAGGCCTGCCAGGTGGTGGCCGAGCAGGTCTGCCTGGGGCGGTCCGGGCTGAGGCTCGTGCGGGAGCGCCCGCGCTCCGCGGTCCTCCTGACCGGGGGGACCGGGACCGGTAAGACGCTCTTGGCCCGAACCGTGGCCAGCCACGTGGCGGCCACCCAGGGGGGCGGCGGTGAGGCCCTCATCCGGGTCGACATGGCCATGCTGACCTCCAGCCACCTGGGCTCCACGCTCCTGGGTGCCCCGCCCGGCTATGTGGGTGCGGACAAGCAGGAGGAGTGGCTGACCTCCCGGATTGAGGCGAGCCCCGACGCCGTCCTCCTCCTGGACGAGATCGACAAGGCGTCCCCGGTGATGCGCAACAACCTGCTCCTGGAGCTCCTGGGCAACGGGACGGTCACCGACTACTCGGGTCGGACCGTTGACGCCAGCGGCCTTGACGTGGTCCTGACCGCCAACACGGGGGCTGAGTCCCTGCACCGTCACGGCCTGGGCTTCGGTGACGGCGCGGACCGGCGTGCCGCGGCCGACCGGCAGGTCCGGGAGATGCTGAGCCCTGAGGTGCTCAACCGGCTCGACGCCGTGGTCCTCATGGAGCCCCTGGACCGTCACCGTATGGGGAGGGTTCTGGAGCGGGTGCTGGGGACCTTTACCGAGGTCTGTGAGCGCAGCGGTTTCAAGGTGGAGGTGACGCCGCAGGCCCGTGAGGTGCTTCTCGCGGAGGCCGTGGCCCGGCCCGACGGTGCCCGCCGGCTCCAGCGGGAGGTGGAGCGGGCGCTGTCCGCCCCGCTGTTGGGCAGGCGGAGGGGCTCCTACCGGGCGGTCGTGGACGCCGACGGCCGCATCACCCTGACCAGTACGACGCCGCCGTCCCGGTCGCCGGAGGCCCGCCGCCAGGCCGGGGCGCTCTGAGCCGGGGGCGTGGCACAATTGCACGGCTGCGGATGTCAGCGCCGCCCCTCGCCCGGGCCCGGTGAGGGCCTGAGATTGGAGTCCAGTGATGAGAGCCGGGATGATGATCCGTGACCGCTATCGTCTTGAGCGCAGGCTGGGCGCCGGCGGTCAGGCGTCCGTGTGGCTCTGCCGGGACCTCACCATCGGGCGCGAGGTCGCCGTCAAGGTGGTGGACTTCAAGGAGGATCCCGACAGGGCCCGCAGGGCGGAGCGTGAGGTCAGGGCCCTCCAAAGGCTCACCGACCCGCACACCGTACGCGTCCTGGACACCGGTAGGGACGATGACGACTACGTCTACATTGTCATGCCCGTGATCTCGGGGGAGTCGCTGAGCAGCCGACTGCGCCGGGGAGGCATGGGCGTGACCGATATGATCCCAGTCATCCAGGGGGTCAGCAGCTCCTTGGGTGAGGCTCACTCCCTGGGCATCTGCCACCGGGACGTCAAGCCCGGCAACATTATGATCCACGCCTCCGGGGCGGCGGTCCTCCTGGACTTCGGGATCGCCTCCTCCCTGGACCAGTCGACCGCTCTGACCGCGACCGGGGCCGCGATCGGGACGCCGTCCTACATGGCGCCTGAGGTCGTTAGCGGAGGGAAGGCGACGCCGGCCTCGGACGTCTACGCCCTGGGGGCGGTGATGTACGAGTGCGTCTGCGGGCGGCCACCGTTCGTGGGCGACACGTTTGTGGCGATCGCGATGGCGATCCTGAAGGGTGAGTACCCACCACCCTCCTGCACCGAAGGGCTCAGGGACCTTATTGTGCAGATGCTGAAACCCGACCCGTCTCAGCGCCCCAGCGCCCAGGACCTGCTGACACGACTGACCCAGATCCGCACAACCATGACGTCTCGGGCGGCCGGGCGCGAGACGACTGCCGTTCTTGGGGACGGGATCCGAGACAGTCAGCCGACGTCGGCCACCCAGCACATGACAGTGCCGCCGACCCGTCCGTACAACGGCAAGAGCCCACGGTCAGGAAACCCACAGTCGAGAGACAACACGACCCTGGAACAGACCAAGAACCTGCTCAAAACCGGTAGTAAACGGCTCGAGACGGGTCGCTATAAGGAGGCCCTGGACACCTTCCGGCAGGCCTTGGACCTCTACCGCAAGATTCCCGGCACCCAGGAGGACCAGGCCGCCTGCCTGAACAACACCGGCTACGCCCTGAACGAGATGGGTCGCTACGAGGAGGCCCTGGTCACCTTCCGGCAGGCCCTGGACCTCTACCGCAAGATTCCCGGCACCCAGGAGGACCAGGCCGCCTGCCTGAACAACACCGGCTACGCCCTGGGCGAGATGGGTCGCCATGAGGAGGCCCTGGTCACCTTCCGGCAGGCCTTGGACCTCTATCAGCAGGTGTCCGGCACCCAGGAGGACCAGGCCGCCTGCCTGCTCAACACCGGCTACGCCCTGGACGAGATGGGTCGCTACGAGGAGGCCCTGGACGCCTACCAGCAGGCCCTGGACCTCTACCAGCAGGTGTCCGGCACCCAGAAGAACCAAACCCACACCCAGCAGAACCAGGCCAGGTGCCTGCTCAACACCGGCTACGCCCTGGGCGAGATGGGTCGCCATGAGGAGGCCCTGGACGCCTACCAGCAGGCCCTGGACCTCTACCAGCAGGTGTCCGGCACCCAGAAGGACCAGGCCAAGTGCCTAAACGGCACCGGCGTCACCCTGGGCGAGATGGGTCGCCATGAGGAGGCCCTGGCCGCCTTCCGACAGGCCCTGGACCTCTACCAGCAGGTGCCCGGCACCCAGAAGGACCAGGCCAAGTGCCTGTTCAACACCGGCATCACCCTGGGCGAGATGGGTCGCCATGAGGAGGCCCTGGCCGCCTACGGGCAGGCCCTGGACCTCTACCAGCAGGCGCCCGGCACCCAGGAGGACCGGGCCGACTGCCTGGACTCCATCGCTGTCACCCTGCGTAAGGTGGGGCGTGACAAGGAGGCTGAGGACGCCGAACGGCAGGCGCAGGAACTACTGCAGAACCTTTAGCCTCAAGCGGGCGAAGTACTAGTGGTGGAAGGCGGGTGGTCCGGCCCTCAGTCGTCCGCGGGCAGTGGCGGGTCGGTCTCGTCGTCCGCTGCCGAGGCCGGGCTCTGCTGGGTCGAGCGTCGAGCGGCGAGCCACTCGTCCAGGAAGGAGTTGGAACCGCTGCTCTGCTGGGAGCGGCGGGCCGCGGCGTCCTCCCTCTGTGAGGACGCCGGGCTGGCGTCCGCCCGGCCGGAGCCGCACGTGAGAACGACCTTGTCGACGTCGTCGGTGGTCAGGGGACTGACGCTCCCCTGGGCGCTGGCCCGCTGGATGGTGCGGACCTCGACGGCCTGGCGGTTCCGGCTGGCCATGCCGGGGCGCTCCTGGCGGAGCCTGTTGATGCGCTCGTTGTGGTCGACGACCAGGGTGAAGGCCTGCGTCTGCCCGGCGGCCGTCGCCAGGGTGGTGGCGGCGTGCATATTGGGCAGCCGGCTGAGGGAGCCACCCGTCCAGGTGCCGATGCGCGCCTCGACGCGTGCAGCGTCCTGGATGGAGGAGCGCAGCCCCATAATGGTGGAGGCGTTGGCCTCCAGCGAGGCTCCCAGGGCCGTCGAGAGCTGCCCCATGTGCTGGTGGGACAGCAGGACGCCGATACCGAACTTGCGCCCCTCAGCGAGGAGCTCGGGCAGGCCCCCGACCTGGAAGAGCTGCCCCTCGTCAACAACAAGGAGGTGGGGCCGCTGCCACCGCGTGCGGGAGGCCATGGCCAGGGCGTGCTCCATGATCCAGACCATGCCCACGAAGGCGGCCTGGTCCTGGCCGATGCGGGGCGCGGCCAGGTCAATGAGAAGCACCTCGCCACGGTCCATGACGTCCTGGACGTTGATCGCCTCGTAGCCCGAGCCGAAGATGGCTCGCATGGCCGGTGAGCGCAGCACGCGGTCGAACTTGGAGTTGACCCAGGCGAGCACCTCCGCGAAGTCGCTGGAGCTGTTGTCACCGAGCTCGGACTCCAGCTCCCGCGCCAGGCGCGGGTTGATGCTGCGGACCGCGCGGGCGACCTTCCTGATGCGGCTCTTGTCCGCCAGCAGCTCAGGCACCAGGCTGATGGTGGCGCGGTCCCCGAAGAGGACGTGCGCAGCCTCCATGGCCTGACGGAAGATGCGCTCAAAGCGGGGGCCGATAATGCCGGAGCGCTGGGGGTCGAAGGTCGCGTACAGGATCTCCAGGACCTCCCCGACCATGTCCTCAAAGCTCCGGCCCGAGAAGGGGTTGACGGGGGTGGGCCGGTCCAGGTCGCCGGTGCGCACCAGGTGGGTGCGGGAGGCGACGCCGTCGGGGAGCTCCTCCACGCAGCGGCTCACGAGGGTGCCGTGGGGGTCGATGACCGTGACACCCAGGCCGTGCTCGGTGGCCCAGGACACGACGCCGGCCTGGAGGGTGGACTTGCCGGCTCCCGAGGCCCCGAGCACGTGGACGTGCTGGCACAGCTGCTCCAGCCCGATGCGCACCTCGGTGCGCTCACCGGTGGAGTCCAGGGCGGTGCCCAGGCGCAGCCCCTCGGTGGGGACCTCGTCCACGAGCGGGACCTCCGGCGTCGTGGGCGTGGCGCAGCGGATGCCGATGACGCCGGTGTGCTCACCGGGCACGGGGAGGCGGACGAGGCCACGGGCCATGCTCCTGGGGACGGGCCTGCCCTGCAGGGTGCGGGGGCTGCCCGCCCAGACCTCGTCAGCGTCCTCGTCAGCATCAAGGGGGATGATCTCCGGGTCGTGGGCCCTCGTCATGACCTGCTACTTCGAGCATGCCCAGTGCCTCGTCTGGCTCTGGATGAGATCCCTGTGGCACAGGGCTTCCAATGCTGTCAACACTTCACTTGCAAGCGTTGACAGCCTCGCCATCAAGGGCGGGTGGTGACCGTGGCACTCACAGTCACTGGCGACGATCGCGACATCGCGATCGTCCGTGCATCCATGATCGCTCTCCTGGGAGAGCTCGAGGACCAGGAGAACCGCCTCATCGAGCTGCGTGACGCAGGGGACGGCTCCCTGGCGTCCCAGGCCGCCCCTGGGCGCCTGCAAGAGCTCGGCCGTCTTCAGGCGCACGTCGCCAACCTCTGGCTGGACCTGCCCGAGCCACCACAGGACAGGTGGCCATCCGAGCTGATCGACCTCCAGGCCTGACTGACCTCAAACGCAAGCGTTTCCGACAACGTCGCAACCCCTTCCAACCATCCGAACACTGCGAACGCTTGCAACGCAAGCGTTCTGAAAGGAGAAATCATGTCCACCAGCACCTCCGCCACGGTCGTCGTCGGCACCCTCGTCGACGACCCACGGCTGCGCCGCACGTCCCAGGGCGCACCCGTCACCTCGCTGACGATCGCCCCCACACCAAGCGACCACGAGCAGCAGGACGATGACCAGCAGCCCGTACCCGCCTCCATCCGGGGTCAGCAGGCCGTCAACGCCGCCCAGACACTCACCCGCGGCATGCGCGTCATCGCCCACGGCCGTCTCACCCAGGACACCCGCACCACCGAGATGGTCGTCGACGACATCGGCCCCTCCCTGCGCTTCACCACAGGCCTCATCGCACCCGCACGAGGCCCCCAGGACCCCTACAGCACACCAACCGCAACCACATACGGAGAACAGTCATGACCACCCTCACCTTCGCCCAGACCCTCTACCTCATGGAAGGACTTGACAAGCTCGCCGACCAGACCCGAGACAACCTTATCGCCGGTGACCACGACCTCACCGGTGTCCTGGACGACCTCCAGGCCCTGTCCACCATGCTCGCCGACGCCGCAAGCATCGAAATCGTCCAGGCGAGCGCATCATGACCACCAAACGCACCGACGCCCTGGACGACCTTAAGGAGACCTCCGTGACCACACCCATCATCGCCGTGACCAACCAGAAGGGCGGCATCGGCAAGACAACCACCACCCTGGGCCTCGCGACCGTCTGGGCCCGCCAAAGACGCAGGGTCCTCGTGGTCGACGCCGACCCCCAGCACCACGCCACCCGTACCCTGGGAGTCGTCCCCACCGACCAGGACCTGACGCTCAACGACGTCCTGGTGGCCACCATGGCCGCCACCATGGCCGGCGACCCCGACGAGGGCGGCGCCGCCCAGGCCGTCACCCCGGCCGCACCCGAGTGGGACGGCGTCGATGTCATCCCTGCCGACAGGGTCCTGGCCGCCCGGGAGGCCGACACCACCCCCGGACGCGAGACCGCCCTGCGCACCGCCCTGGCCGGCACGACCGACGACTACGACGTCGTCCTCATCGACTGCCCACCCAATTTGGGGGTGCTGACTGTCAGCGCACTGACAGCCGCCACCAGCGTCCTGGTTGTCACCGAGCCGCGGGTCTCCTCCGTGGACGGCGTCGGTGAGCTCCTGTCCACCGTTCGCCTGGTGCGCCGCGCCACCAACCCGCATTTGAGTGTGGCCGGCATCGTCATCAACCGGTACCGCAGCGACAGGCGGGACCGGGTGGTGTGGCGACGGACCCTGCATGAGGCCTACCCGGGCCTCATGATCGACCACCCCCTGCCCGAGCGGGAGGTCGTGGCCGTCGCCGCCACCAACGAGGTCCCCGTCCCCCGGGCGGAGGCCCGCGACTGGACCGCCGCCATCGAGGCCGTGGCCCTGGAGCTCCTGCCACACTGACCCCCGGCAGCACCCGCACCCGGCCTGATGGAGACCCCCAGATGAAGCCCACGCCCAAGCCCAGGCTCAGGAAGATCGGCAAGGCCGTCCAGGACGACCCCGCTCTCCTGGGCACCACCCCACCCGCACCACCTCCCGCCCGGGAGACCGAGCCCACCCCACCGCCGGCTGCGCCCGCCACCACCGGGAGCAGGGGGACCAGCACAGGCAGCAACGACGGTCAGGACACCAACGGCCGGTCACGCCCCCGGCCCACCCCCGGCACTGACAGCCCGCTGAGGGCCACCACGGTGCGCGTGCCCGAGGATGTCCTCGACCGCGCCCGCACCGCCTGGCGTACAGAGGCCGCCCACCCGGACGCCCCGTACCCGACGTTCTCCGCCTGGATGAGCCAGGCGATCGCCGCCGCCGTCGAGCGCTCCGAGGCCGCCCACAACGGCGGGCGTCCCTACACCGGCACCCCCGCCGGCGTCATCCCCACAGGCCGGCCACACACCTGAAGTGCTGGCATCACTGACAACACCTCAAACACCACCAACACCGCATACCCTTCGAACACTTGCAACACTTAGAACCACTGCGATGCAAGCGTTCGAGGCGTCCTGGTGAGGGGCTCGTACCGCACCCGCCGGGACCCACGTCCCCACCACACCACCACCAGGCTCCCAGGCTCTGACCACCGGCCCAGACCATCAACGAACAGTGAAATCAGTACAATGGGCGTCATGCAGACCCTCGGCGGCGCCAGGAGGAGCCCGTGAGCACCAGCCAGCACACCCCCTTCACCCCCGACCTGTGGTGGCCTGACCTGTTCGCCACGCTCACCCCGGCTGACAAGGACATGTTCATCCAGGGCCTTGCTGCCGACTGGCACGAGGGATGGGTCCCTAACCGCGAAGACGTCGCCGACCTCATCGCCGTCCACCACGGTCACCTCACACCCCTGCAGGCCGCCCACCGGTCCGCCGACCGAGCCACCGCCGCCACCGCACGTGCCGTCTAGCACCCAGCGCCAGCAAGCACCAGGAGCCTCCAGCACCCGCAACGCTTTCAACACTGCCATCTCTTCTAACAACTGCAACGCAAGCGTCCAAAACCCACAGCTCCACGAGGAGGCAACATGATCTACGCAGGGCAACGCATGACCGTGGGTGACCTCCTGGCTGAGGCCCACGCAGCACCGCCACCTTCCTCCGAGCAGCACGCGCACATCAGCCTGCGTCACACGGCCGCAGGCAACGCCTCTGCCTGCGCAGCCCTCATCGCCCAAGGAGACGACCTCGACCAGCTCTGGCGCTACATCATCCTGCAGTCCCTGGACGACTACGCCTCCACGCTACGACGAGGGGGACCCCGGCTCGCCGCCCACTTCTTCGACGACGAGCCCGCCCCCACTGGCAGCCCCCACATTGACGCCGCCCTGGCCGCCCTCGCCGACCACCTCGCCACCCGCGACGCCTGGACCATCCCAGCCTGGGCGCACGACCCCAGCCGCACCGTGGACGCCTGGTACCCAGACGTCCCAGCCCACGCCCGCCTCGCAGCACGCACGCAAAGCCCTCCGGCCTTCCGCCGCAGAGGCATCTACCTGACCAGCCGATCCCTGGAGCGCGCATGAGCCACCACAGCACCCAGCCCCTGGGACGCGAGCAACTCACGGACCTGCTCTCTGAGCTGTCTGACGAGCTGGCTTCCTCAGGTGCCCACGCCCAGCTCTTCGTTGTCGGCGGGGCCGCCATGGCCCTGGCCTACGACGAGACACGCTCCACCCGTGACGTCGACGCCGCCTTCGCCCCCGCACCCATCGTGCGTCAGGCCGCAGAGCGCGTCGCCAGCCGCCACGACCTCGAGCCCGACTGGCTCAACGACGCCGCCAAGGGCTTCATGCCAGGCGACGACGCCAGCCCTCAGACCGTCTACGAGTCCTCCAACCTCCTCGTGCAGGTCCCTTCACCCCAGTACCTCCTGGCCATGAAGATCCACTCAGGGCGCACCCACGACTCCAGCAGAGACCTCGACGACGCCGCCAAGCTGTTCAACCTCGCCGGATACACCTCAGTTGACGAGGTCATCGACCTCCTCGAGCGCACCTACCCACCACACCTTCTTCTGCCCCGGCACCAGTACATCGCCCACGAAGTCGCACAACGAGCCACCCTGGAACGTGCCCGAGCCATCTACCAGATGCTCCAACCACCCCAAGGCGCCACCCAGGCGCCCCGCACCCCCACCCAGACGACACCACCACCAGCCGCGCCCGAGCACACCCGACACCAAGGACCCACGCTCTAACCCCACCAGTACAATGGGCTCCATGTAGCACCCCGCCCAGGGTCAGGAGGAACCCATGAGCGCCAACACCACCGACCCCCACCTCGACTGGCGGCTCGCCAACCTCGAAGATCACCACCCCCTCTTTCACGTCACCACCCTCCCCATCTCTGAAGACATCCTCGACCGCGCCCGCACCGAGGTCGCCACATCCAAGCTGGACGTATAGGCCCCGCCGTGGAGATTCTCACCGAGACGCAGCACCGGGCACTGGCGTTCATCGCCGCAGCAAACGCTGGTGGCTATGGTCCCTCGACAGAGGAGCTGACACGCTGGCTGTCCAACCCCACCCCTCGCCACTCGGGCGGGTACATGGAGCAGTTTCGTAGTGCGGTGCATAACCTCACCGCGTTCAAGTCCCTGGGCGACGTGATGGGAACCCGTGAGTCGACCGCCGAGCACCTCGGTCACTTGAGATGGGTCACCGATGACCTTACGAGTTTGCGGCTCACCCCGCTGGGCCAGGCATTGCTGCGTTCGGCAGAGATGGACGAGGCGTCCCAGCCCACGGTGCTCGTCCTGGACAGTGAAGACCCGCTGGCGTACATCCAGCTCCTGGGAGTGCTCTCGGATGTGACCGGTGCCCTCCTGGTGGACCCCTACATCGATGCCAACGAGCTGTTGGACCTCATGGAGTACACCAGCGTGGAGCGGATCCTCACAGGTGACAAGGACCAGGCTAAGCGCACGAGGGTCACCGCGTTGCTGGCCAAGACTCCAGCCCCCAGCGTCGAGGCTCGCTACTGCTCAGGGCTGCACGATCGCATGATCGTCGCGGACGACGGTCGTGTCTGGACGATCGGCGCCTCCTTGAACACAGTGTCCAAGCACAAGTCATCCACGGTGCTGACACCTATGCCTCCCGAGGCCGCCGCGACCTTGAAGTCGCTCGCTGAAAAGCAGTGGACCACCGCGTCGCCGCTGGCACCGCCAGCCTTGGAGCCAGGTCCCAGCACTGAGGCCAGTACAGGGGAAGACGGCACGAAAGCGCCCAGCCAACCGAAACAGCAGACCCCCTAGGACTGCGCTTCGGGGATCGCGTCAAGAGCCCGAGCAGGGCCTGCGTCCAGTTACCACCTCATCGCTCCAGGCTGGTGGGACAGGGTGCGAGGACCCAGGACCTCAACGCCCCCGCCCAGGGGTCACGAGCCGCCAGGCGACCGTGGCCGCATGAGAACCTCTCCCCTGCACCTTGTCCCACCAGCCTGGACCGACGCCGTCAACCAGTTCGAGACCACCATGCGGGCTGCCGGCCACCGGCCGGCCACCATCGCCACCCGCCTGCGCCACATCAACTACCTCGCCCGCACCATCAAGACCCCACCCGAGTACATCACCGCCACCACCCTCCTGGAGTGGGCCGGCCACCAGCACTGGGCGCCCGAGACCCGCCACGGCTACTACACCTCCATCCGCGCCCTCTACCGCGCGCTGGGCACCACCCCCAGCCCCGCCGACGCCCTCCCCCAGGTCAAGCGTCCCGTCCCACCACCGCACCCCACGCCCGAGGACGTCTACCGCCGGGCCCTGGACGCCGCAGGCCCCCGTACCCGAGCCATCCTCATCCTCGCCGGCTCCCTTGGCCTACGACGCTCAGAGATCGCCCAGGTCCACGCCACAGACCTGACCGACACCCCCGACGGCCCCACCCTGACCGTCCACGCCAAGGGCGGACACGACCGCGTCCTGCCCCTGACCCTCCAGCTCGCCGCCCTCATCCGCGCCACCACCGCGTCCAGCCCCGACGGCTAGATGTTCCCCAGCCGCAACGGCGGACACATCCAACCCCGCTGGACCTCCAAGCTCGCCTCCCAGGTCCTGCCACCCGGCTGGACCCTCCACAGCCTCAGACACCGGTTCGCCACCACCGCCTACGCCGCCGACCGCGACATCCTCGCCGTCCAACACCTCCTGGGCCACGCCTCAGTGGCCACCACCCAGCGCTACACCGCCGCACCCACCGACGCCATGCGCACCGCCCTGCACGCCGCCGAACCACCACGACCCTGACCCGGCCAGACGGGCCTGTCAACCCCGAGAACCGGGGCTGACAGGCCCATCACCGGGCGCCGTGTCAGCGACAGCAAGACGGCCCGGAAATTGATGATCAGGACGGCTGACCTCCCGGCAGCCCGGCACTCACCCAGACCACCGGCCTATGGGCGCGGGGCGAACATGCCGCCAGGGACGCTCAGGCACGGCAGCATGCGGTCGGGGTGAGGCGGGGTGCAGGGCGGTGCGCATGGCGTCGGTGGGTGCGCGCACGGAGCACGTAGGTGGTGACGTGCTTGGAGGGTCGTGATGAGAAAAGGACTGCTGGCTCTTACTCCCTTGTTGTTCATAGTGCCAATGATGGTCGGTGGTAGTGCCGATGAGGGTGGCGAGAGCCTTGGTGGGGAGACAGGGGCTCGGCAAAGTTGTTTCTATGGTGCTGTGACCAGGCGTGTTGCTTCTGATGGTTCGTA
>ERZ772964.62-NODE-62-length-58569-cov-12.2126_pt1 | contig 58569 bp, 58 predicted proteins | sample MGYA00580675_ERZ772964 | MGnify/ENA primary metagenome ERZ772964 (study PRJEB29015, sample SAMEA2737941) | human oral metagenome | biome: human oral; feature: human-associated habitat; material: dental | place: China | collected 2139 ... | reverse complement strand
TATAATATAAGATAAAGCAACTCGTACGAAGAAAGGAATAACGATTGTATGAAATTGAACATTACAAAAGAACGTATCGTTGGTTTGCTAGCAGTTCCAGTTTTAGCATTAACGGTGGGTTCAGCGCCAGCGTTTGCGGCTAGCTTATCTATATCAGGTGGCGCAAACTCTGCGAGGGGTAACGACCAATCGGGATGTCTATTTGGCAATGAACCTGGCTGTGAGGGCACCGATCAAACCCCTATTTTTAGGACGATCACAAATGTGCTTCTCTTTATCATTGGGGCAATATCGGTTATCATGTTGATCATCGGTGGTATTCGCTATACGACATCAAATGGCGACCAGCAGGCTGTGCAAAATGCGAAGAATACAATTTTGTATGCCGTTGTTGGTTTAGTGATAGCAATTCTTGCGTTTGCGGCGATTAACTTCGTGATTGGCAGCTTTGTAAATCGCGAATAATTATTCTAGTTATCTATTATAAAAATCCTCGGGAGCAAGACTGAGGATTTTTATTTTTGTAGGATCAATATAGTAATATATTTTACCCCACTCTATCTATTGAAATTGTATTCAAAAATACCTCCAGCGCATTCGTCAAAGACATTTTTGAGTTTTATGGCTAAAATAGTCTACTGAATTGCGATCTTTTTCGCCTGTTCTTGTTTGACCTTAGCAAAACTAATGGTAAGTACGCCGTCTTTTAATACTGCTGAAACCTCGTCTTCTTTTACAGCGACAGGTAGTGCGAGTGTGCGGCTAAATTCACCCCAGTAGCATTCTTGAATATGCCAGCGTGATACAGTCGTATCGTCACCGCTTGACAAGGTCCCGCTGATTGTCAGAATACCATCTGAAATGCTGACATCAAGGTCTTCCTTATTGACGCCAGCAGTGCGCGCTTTTATGATAAGATTTTCGTCGGTTTCATATACATCAACGGCTAACTGCCCTGGAAAATCTTCTTCTTGGTCGTCCCACGCGGCATTTGTATCGTTTGCAGCTGGTGTTGGCGTGGTTGCTGCGGCCTGCGGTGTAGCAACTGGCTCTGCTAAATCCATACTGTCATCATTCAAAAATGCTGCGGCCAGTTCGTCCTCGATCAGTAGATCATCGTTTTGCTTACGTGCCATGACATCCTCCACTTAAACTTTCATTTCATTGGCTTGTTGACAAATTATATAACTACATTATAGCTAACGGTTGCGGTATAATCAACTATATAGCAACGGTAAACGTAAAAATTACAATGAAGACGTCGTTACTTGATATATTCGCTCCCCACTACTGTTGTTCTTGTAGTATGATCGGTGCAATTTTATGTGATAATTGTAAAAATAACATCATAGATAATCGATATAGCGGCTGCATCGCGTGCGGAAAACCAGCGGCGCGGCATGGATTGTGCCGCCGTTGTCGTGCTCCATTTGCGCGGGCGTGGTGTGTTGGCGAGCGCGCCAATGTGCTTAAGGCGCTCATTAATCAATACAAATTTGAACGTGCCCGCGCAGCGAAACACGCGATAGTTGATCTGCTTGACGCTGTATTGCCGCCGCTGCCGGACGGTGTAACGATCGTGCCTGTGCCGACGATACCGCCGCATATTCGCCAGCGCGGGTATGATCATATGGCACTCGTGGCGCGAGGGTTCGCGCGCCGCCGCCAGCTCTCCTACCGTGCGGCTATTCAGCGCGCTTCAAACACCATTCAGCATGGTACGACGCGCGCGACGCGCTTGCGTCAGGCGAAGCAAGCGTTTGAATGTGGTGATGTGCCGCCTGGTATATATCTGCTGGTTGACGATGTTTACACGACGGGTGCAACTGTGCGCTACGCAGCTGATGTGTTGCTGCGCGCCGGTGCAACAGAGGTATGGATTGCGGTCGTTTCGCGCCAGCCGTTTTCTCGCACGGCAAATGTTTGATATAATGAATTGGCACGGAGAGGTGACCGAGTGGTTGAAGGTACCGGTCTTGAAAACCGGCGTGGGCTAATACTCACCGTGGGTTCGAATCCCACCCTCTCCGCCAAGCAAGAGTAACCAATGTTAATCAGTGTTACTCGTTTTTTATATCATGAATCACCATAAAAAAATGATAAAATTCCCCTGGTGGCTGCGCCTTTATATCCTACCGGCGTGGTTTGTGTATGGAACGGCGTTCGCACTATTCTTCGTGTGCGGGCTCGGAATCATTGACCCGGATTTTGGCTGGCATTTGGCGGCGGGACAGTATTATTGGGCGCACGGTATCCCTACGCATGATATTTTTACGTTTTCGGCGCAGCATTTTCCGTGGATTAATCATGAATGGTTCAGCGATATGGTGCTTGCGGCGGTGTATCATCTTGGCGGCCATGTGCTCGTAGCGCTGCTCTATACTGCGATGTGGACGCTAGCGTTTTGGCTAGTGGCGCGGCGGTGCCGGTTGTCGATAATTGTGCTCGTTGGGGCTATTGCGTGTTTGCCGTTTGCGGGTGTACGCGCGATTGCATGGACAGTGTTGTGTGCCGCGGTATTATATGAATTATTCCGAGCATCGCGACGTACGCACTGGCTTATTCCCTTTTTGATGCTCGTGTGGGCGAATCTGCACGGCGGGTTCATTATCGGGCTTGCGTACATTGTATATCGGCTCATTGCGCGTCCATCGTGGCGGTTGGCAGTGATTACAGCTGCGAGCGTACTCGCGACGACGGTGACGCCCTACGGAGCAGCGATTTACATTGAAATCATACGCACACTTGGTGATCGTTCTCTGCATGGGCGTATTAGCGAATGGCAGTCGCTGGCGTTTAGCATTGAAGTCGCGCTGCTGGCAGCGGTATGGGCGACGTGCCGTTATTTTTATACGCGTTCGGTATGGCGAACGGTCTTTGCCTTCCCAATATTTTTGATCGTCGGAACGGTGATGAGCGTGCGTAATGTGCCTATTCTTGTTATTTTTGCGGTTGCAGATATCGCGCACATGATGGTGGCAGTACCATTGCCGTGGGCGCGTATTCGTGAGCGGTTGCAAGCGATTCGTCCGTTGATGATAGCGCTCGCGCTTATCGTCGTTAGCTTTGGAGGTTATTTGCTTTGGCGTGATTTCATGCTCGTGCGTGTGGTGGCGGAATCGCGGTATCCGCGTGAAATTGCACAGTCGCTGCAAACTGGCGTATGCAGTAATGGTAATTTATACAACGATTATAATATCGGCGGCTATCTGATATGGCGCGCACCGCGGCAAAAAGTGTATATTGACGGACGAATGCCAAGCTGGCAATACGGCGGTGTGAAATTAATGGATAATTACTATCGTGTCGTGCGCGACGCGTCATTTCGCCAACGTGAATTTGCGCGGTTCCACATTGTCTGCGCCGCGATTCCGGCGGATACAGCGTTTGCGAAAGAATTGCGCCAAAGCGGCTGGAAGCCGGTTATTGCCAACTCAGCCGAGTTTACGCTGCTGAAGGCTAGCGAGTAGATGCGCCGTACGGACCGGTAGCGCCGCCTCCGGTGCCGCCAGTTAGGTTTGTTGCGCTTGGTATGAAGCTACCGATGACGAAATTAACAGCCGCGTACGCCAAAATTGCTACGACGATACCAACGAGTGCATATAAAATAGTGTTCTTAGCATCTTGTACTTTTGACGCGTCGCCGCCCGAAACGACATAGCGCAAACCGCCAACGATCAGCATGATAACGGCGACAGCACCAATTATAAACAATAGAATACTGCTAATTTGCGCGAATACGCCAGTATCGCCAAACAAATTTGCCGGCTGGTCTGAGCCGCGCGCAGAGAGCGCGCCATCGGCGATACCGCCAATAGCTGTCGTATGCGTAGCGTTTACAATACTCACTACCCCAGCAGTGATTAGGCCAAAAACAATATAGATATACTTCATGATATGTGATCTCCTTGACGGTTTATAGACATACCTATGTATAGTATACTATAAACTTGATATAATATCGTGCAGTGCGCACTGAGATTGACCGGCTATCTTTTGTAGATTTCTCATGCATTTTGTTGACTGTTGCATACTCTATCTACGCCGTTAAAACACATTTGTTATGCTGATAAGCTTGAGAACCTCGATAGTAATATAAAAACTCCCTAGTCTCGTTACTTGGCTAGGGAGTTTTGCAGGTTGCGTAAACTATTTGCGCAAGCCTAATGTTTCAAGCGTCGCTTTGTATGCGTCAAAGTTCGTATGTTCAAGGTATTTCAGCAGGCGCTTGCGCTTACCTACCATCTGAATCAATCCGCGGCGCGCCATGTGGTCGTGCTTGTTGGATTTTAGGTGTTCAGTCACCTCTTTGATACGAGCCGTCAAAATCGAGATCTGTGCCTGCGGGCTACCGACATCGTTTTTGTTGACCTGAGTCAAAGCAATCGCTTTCGCTTTGTTATCCTTTGATATCATAGGCTTTGATTATATCAGGCTTCTAACGCTGCGTCAATATACCACTGTATCGCTGGCATAGACGGTTGTGATTATTCTTTTGCCTTATCTAATTTATCCAAATGCAACAAATGGACAATAAGATAAACGACTAATGCTGTCGCGAGCAACGTGATAAGCGAACTAACAAATGCCCCGTAGAGAAATACGCCTCGCCGATTACCAAACTTCACGGTGAACGAGGCGGCTTGCAATCCTGCCTGCGAACCGACGATTAGCTGCACGAGCGGATCAATAAACGCTTGTACGAGTTTTTTCACCGTGTCGCCAGCAGCTGCGCCGATCGCCAAACCGACCGCTAGCCCGACTACGCCCTGCTCGCGGATAAACGTTGCAAACCCTGCTAGATGACTCTTTTTTATGACATCAGCCGCTTTTAGTTCTGTCTCTTCAACGATTTTCTTTGCTGTCGGTTTTTTTGCTGATTTTTTGGTTGCTGCCATAGCCGATCTCCTTTTGCCATAATTTAACTAAACGCACCACATATATCAATACTACATCTCGTCTGGCGCGCTGATACCAAGAATTGCCAATCCGGCTTTTAAGATGTCAGCATAGAGAGCAACGATAGCGATACGATGCGCTTCTTTGCCGCTGCCAATCACCTGATGATGCTCGTAGTAGCGGTTAAATTCCTGCGCCAACTCAAAGAGATAGGCGCAAATATGATGCGGCTCCAGACCCTGCGCTGCCTGCTCAACAGTCTCGCGATACTCGCTAAGCTTGCGGATAAGCGCACGGTCTTCATCGTAAATCGCCGCCGGGAAAGCCGCCACCACGGTCGATTTTTCTAAGATGCGGCGCGCCCGGGCATGGGCGTACTGCAGATAGCTGCCGGTATTACCGGTCAAACTGACCGCTTCGTTGATGTCGAACACCACATCGCTGCCGATTTTGACTTTCAGGAATTGGTAGCGCAGCGCGCCCGCCACAATCTGGTCGGTCGGCTTGCCGCCGCGCGTTGTAATTGCTTTGCTGAACTCGTCAAACAACCAATCAATCGCCACAACATCACCTGTACGCGAACTCATTTTTCCTGTCGAAAGTTTAACGAGGCCGGTCGGATAATTAAACAGCTTACCCTTGAGCTTAGGAATCGCTAATTCGCTTGCTGCAATAACGCCTTTGAAATACGCTGCCTGCTCGTCACCTGTCACAACAATAGATTCGTCCATGTTCGGGTAATTCTGATATTTCAGCTGGATTAACCCCATGTCATGCGCGCCATAAAGACCGTTGCCATGCGAACTGATATAAATGTTATCAAAGGAGCCGTATTTGCTGCCTTCGAAAATATACGCGCCGTCCGATTCAGTAAACACTTCCGGCGTTTTCTCTTTGATAAGCGCTTTTCCTGGTGCTTCCGTCTCACTTTCAACGTAGCGGCGTTCAATCGGCACGTTGCCCAAGCGGTGCACAATGGAGTCAATTTCATCGAAACTCCATTTTTTGCAGGTTTCATAAACTTGCTTGTAAAACGGATCGTTGAGTGTAAATGACTGCTGCGTCAATACATCAATCTCTTCTTTTGCCTCTGGCGATTCTTTCGTGGCGCGCGCTCCTTCAACGTACATGCGGCTCATAAATTCGTTGCGCTTTGATTCAGGAATTGAATCAAGTACCTGAATATCGCCTTTTATTTCGCGCAAAATCGCCCACATACTTTTGCCGACATGCGTACCGACATCGCCATGATAACTGACGCGGTGAACTGCCGCACCGTCTACCGCCAAGAGATTCGCCATTGTATCAGCGACGACCGCATTGTATGCGTGCCCGATGTGCATCGCCTTAAACGGATTCGGGTTGTTCGTTTCTATAACCGCCACTTTACCTGCTCGGTGCGTGTGCGGTTTATCATATAGGGATTGCAATACAGCTGTATCACTTAATCGTATATTGATAAATCCCGGTCCTGCCACCGCGACATCAGCAATATTCTCATTTTCGCGTAGTTTTTTGGCGATCGTTTCGGCAATATCGCGCGGTTTTTTACCAAGCGGCTTAGCAAGCTGCAGTGCAACATTCGTTGCTAAATCGCCAAATTTCGGGTCGGGACGGCTGCATTCAACAGAAACATCTTGATTAAACTGTTTTTTGATTATTTTCGCAATACATGGCAGTATATCATTCATGTGTTCTATTATAACAGATACAAAAAGCGCTCGGGAACGAATCACGAACGCTTTCTTTGGCGGCGGTAACTACCCGAGTACTTCGCCGTCTTCGTAGTCTGCCGGACGATACACCGACACTGGCATGATGCCGCGCGAGTTGCGATCGCGCAAAATAGCACGCAACATAAGGGTGTCTTCCCGAGACATCATATCGTCGACAGACCTGACTTCTGGTGTTTGTTTTTCTTCTGCCATGGCTTTATATTAGCATAAGCATTATTTTTTGTCAATAGCAGCACGAATAAGCCCTGTAAATAGCGGGTGCGGGCGCATTGGGCGCGAACGAAATTCCGGATGCGCTTGCGTAGCGACAAAGAAATCGCATGCCGTCGCTTCGACAAACTCTACGAGCGAGCCATCAGGCGACATACCGCTCACAGCGACGCCGCCCGCTTTAATTTGCGGCAAGTAGTATTGATTTACTTCGTAGCGATGGCGATGGCGTTCAGTTGTATGATCATTCTGATATAATTCTGCAACTTTTGACCGCGCCGTGAATACTGCTGGATAATTGCCAAGCCGCAACGTACCGCCTGTCGACTCCTTACCTTCTTGCCCAGGCATGATATAGACGACATCGTGCGTCGTTGCGGGATCAAATTCCGTGCTATGCGCATCCGCTAGCCCTGCGCGCCGCGCCGCCGCGATTACCGCCGTTTGTAGCCCTAAGCAAATCCCTAAATATGGCGTATCGTTTTCAAGCGCATAGGTTGCCGCTGCAATCTTGCCATCAACGCCACGTACGCCAAAGCCTCCGGGCACAAGTAGCGCATCAACATTCGCAAAATCACGTTTCGTCGCCGTCTCCGCATTAATCCACTTAATTGTTAGCCCGACATTTTCCGCCCAGACAGCAGCTCGCAGTGCTTCCGTCACTGATAGATAGGTATCCTCGTTGTCCATATATTTTGCAACAAGCCCAACAATCACGCTTTCGCGGTGCGTTTTGTTTTGCCGCTGCGCCAAATCTGCCCATGCATCCAACTGCGGCAGCGCTGCATTACCGGTGAATGAATTAAGAATTCTCATGAGCGAACTTTCGGCAATACGTGCTGGGATTTTGAATACACTGTCCACGTTCGGTAACATCAGCACGCCCGCTTCGTCGACACCGCCAAATAATGCGATTTTACGCGCAATTGAAGCTGGCGCCGGCTCGTCGCTGCGTACAATTACAATTTCCGGCACAATACCAAAACCGCGCAGATCATTCAAGGCGTTTTGCGCTGGTTTACTCTTAAATTCCTTGCTTGTGCCGATAAACGGTACGTACACAACATGCGCATACAGGCAGTGCTCTTTACCGACTTTATGAGCAAATTCACGGATTGCTTCAATGAAGCTCAAACCTTCATAGTCACCCACTGTGCCGCCAATCTCAACGATATGAACGTCGCTGCCTTTAGCGGCTGTTATGATTGCCTGTTGAATCGCACCGGTTAGGTGCGGAATCAATTGTACGGTTTTGCCGCCGAACTTGCCGGCGCGCTCGTCGGCGATCAGATTTGATAATAAACGCCCCGCCAACGTTGCATTCTGCTGCGTTAATTCAATGTCAAGAAATCGTTCGTAGTGCCCCAAATCAAGATCGGTTTCAGCGCCGTCTTTAGTAACAAAACATTCGCCGTGCTCCGCCGGATTCAAAAGACCCGCATCGACATTGAGATACGGGTCGCACTTTTGAATCGAAACCGACAAGCCCTTGGCTTTGAGCACTGCACCGATGCTCGCCGCGGTAATTCCCTTTCCTACCCCCGAAAGAACGCCGCCGGTAACGAAAATAAATTTTGTCTGTTTGCCCATGTGATCTGTTATCTCCATGGAATTTTATTATAGCATGGTTCCTGTTTATGACGCTACATGTAGCGTCATAAAAAACATTACAGACACTAAATAACAAAAATTACCTCTGTCAACTATTACAAAAGGTAATTTTTTTGATAACGCTAAAATCAAGTGCTGTCTACTGGCAGCCAATGCACATCGTCAGATCAGCCGGATCAACGGGCGCAACAATTTCCCCGGTGGCTTTTGCTTTCGTATCGGCTTCTGCTTGCGCTTGTTGCACCATTTGCTCAATCGCTTTCAGTTTATCTTCAAGCGATGCGTTATCGTCTGATAACACACGTTTTACCGACGCTGTATCGTCGTCTGCCATATTCTCCCCCTTTTTTTATGCTATCTGCTTACGTTTATCATACAGTACTAGGTACCGTTGATTCAATCAAAATGCGACCATCGTACGTTGTAGAATATGCTACTTTACGCGGTCGACAGCGTAGACGAATGCACCTGGTAATTTTGGCGAATCGCCAAGTTTTTTGCGGAAGGTACGTGTTAGCGCCAGCGCCTCATCGCCCGACGCGACGCGCGCAATACCGTCAATACGCAAGGCGATCGTCGGGCTTTCCCACATCGTAAATGATACGTGCGGATCGCGACTGATATTCTGCGAGTGAACCGCCGTTTCAGGCGATAGCCAAACCAGCTGCGTATCAGTGAGCGCAAAATGGAGTGGCGTTGCGCGCGGCGAGCCGTCGGCATTCGTTGTCGCCAAACAGCCAACCCGCACTGAGTCAAAATTGTTCATAGCACCTCTACTTTACCGAGTTAACTTCGTAGCTTGTATTTGTACTTTCAAAGAAGTTTACCAATTCCAACGTATCATTCGCCGCTGCCATCCACTTGGCGGGATTCGATACGTGGTATTCTTTCTCAAACCCAAGCTCTTCAAGCCGCCGGTCGGTCATGAATTTGACATACTGATTAACATAATCTGCGTTCAAGCCTAAGATTCCCTGCGGCAGCATATCTTTGTTGTACGCTTCCTCGAGTTCAACGGCTTTCAGAATCAGCCCGCGAATTTCCTCAGCAAACTCTGGGTCTTGCAAGTCTTCATTCTCTTCCATAATAGTGAGCAGCAAATTGATGCCAAACGTTAAATGCAAGTTTTCGTCGCGCGTAATCCAATCCAACAGGCTGCCAACATTACGCAATAAATTACGCCGCCGAAAGCTCATACCAACCATGAAACCTGAGTAAAACCAGATGCCCTCCAGTACAATATTGTATGCTACAAGATTACGAACAAAGTCTTTCTTGCCTTCGGTCGTAGTGACATCAAGCTTATCGTTAAGCATGCGCCCGACATACTTCAGCTGAAAATCGGATTTATCTTTCAGGCTTTGCTTGCCGCGCCCAGCTGCGTAAATCTCTTCGCGATTAAATGGAAACGTCTCAATGATATATTCAAATGTCATGAAATGATTCGCCTCTTCCCACATCTGTTTCGAGAGGTAACAATGCGCTTCAGCGGCATTGACATATGGGTAGATCCCAAAAGCGAGGCTTTTGTTGATAAGCAGCTCGTTTGGATTGAGATAGCTAATAACAGTCTTGAGCGCATGCTTTTCCTCGTCTGTCATTTTCTCAAAGTCAGTTAAATCCTGCACAAGCTGTACTTCATTTGGGAACCACGTATTCGCTACCGCCTGATTATATAGGTCATATGCCCACTGGTAACGCACCGGCTTCAGCTGCAGCCCGTCGCGCAAGCCTGAGCCTAAAATTCCCTTTGGTTGTGTTGATACTGTCATAGTTCCTCCTCTTATTTTTTCCGTGCAAAGCCGAATCCAACTTTGCGTTGATTTTCTTTCTGAATTTTCTCTGCCTTGTTTGCAGCAACAGTAGTCTGTTCTGACTGATGACGCGGTTTCACATGCAAGTAGTATGTCGTCTTAAGGCCACGGCGCCAGGCTTCACGGTAGATCTTTTCATACTCATCAATATCGCGCGTTTCCAAATACATGTTGCGGCTAATTGCTTGGTCAACCCATTTTTGCGCCCGTGCCGCTACCTCAATAAACGCGTACGGCGACAGCTGAAAGCTCGTTTTGTAAACATCACGCACTGCTTGCGGAATTTGTTCCATACCCTGAATGTCGCCTTGGTTGATGAGTAATTCATCTTTTAACTCATCCCATAGTTTTAGCTCTTTTAGTTTTGCTACTAAGTTGTGATTAACCTCAAGGAATTTACCGTTTAACGTGCTGCGGCTGAAAATTTGGCTAAATTGCGGATCAAGTCCCGGCGTCGTGCCGGTCACGTGTGAGATGTTTGCGGTCGGCGCAATTGCCATAAGCGTCGCATTGCGCATACCTTTCTTTACTTTAGCGCGCAATGTTTCCCAATCTAAACGCTGCTTTATTGAGATATTTACTGTTCGTTGGCGGCTCTCGCTAAGTGCTGCGATAGTATCAATCGGCAATAGCCCTCTACTCCAGCCGCTGCCTTTGAAATTCGGATAACTGCCGCGCTCTTTCGCTAAATTCGCTGATTCGTCAATCGCATAGTAACTGATAAACTCGCTCAGCTGATCAATCAGCTCGTACGCTGCATCCGATTCATAGCTGATCTCAAGCTTCTCAAGAATATCTGCAAATCCCATATAGCCAAGCCCAACCGCACGATTTTGCGTATTTGAATGCATCGCTTCTTCAACTGGCGTGCTAGTAATATCAACAAGGTTGTCCAGTTGGCGCACTGCCGAGCGGGTCGCCTGCTCAAGCCGACCCCAAGCACATGTTTTATCGTGCTGCAAAAACGCCGACAGGTTTAAACTAATGAGGTTACATACCGCAATATTTTTACTGTCTTGCGGTAGCGTGATTTCGGTGCATAGGTTGCTCAGGTGAATTGTACCGGAGTTATTATTGAGCGCCCGCACATTGATTGTGTCTTTCCAGGTGAGCCACGGGTGGCTCGTGGCCTGTAGGCTCATCAGAATCTGGCGGTATTGCTGCCGCGCCGATAGTTTCTTAAACGTACGCAGTTTACCGGCTTCTGCCAGTTTAATATATTCGCGATAGCGTTTGCTAAACGCCGTACCATACAATTCAGTTAAATCGCTCGCCTCTGATGGGTCAAACAAATACCAATCCTGATCATTTTCGGCGCGCTTCATGAACTCGTCTGATAAAAATACCGCTGTGTTTGCGAAACGCGTACGCAGATACGGGTCTCCTGAGTTTTGGCGCAGGTCTATAAATTGTGGAAAATTAAGATGCCAGTTCTCCATATAGAGTGCCGCCGCCCCAGCCTTCTTGCCCTTGCGACTAACGGCAAACAGTGCCGTATCGATCATCTTCATAAACGGAATTGGACCGGTCGATTCCGTGTTCGTAGTCTTTACCGGACTGCCGGCAGCACGCAGCTTACTCATGCTAATGCCGATACCGCCTGTACCTTTAGCAATCCACATAGTATCGTGAATGCTTTTTGCGATTGACTCCATGTCGTCGTCAACGTCAATGACGAAACAATTACTTAACTGCGGGAATGTACCGCCAGCGTTGACACGCGTACTGCCGCCCGGACTATATTCTAAGTTGCTCATGTGGCGGTAGAAGCGAATTGCTGCTTCGGTCGGGTTCGGTTCGTTAAAGCTTAGACCCATCGCAATGCGCATGTTCGTGAACTGCGGTACTTCAAGCGGCGAACCGTCATTTTTACGCAGTGCATACCGATTTTTGTTCGTGATGACACCGAGATATTTGCTCAAACGATCGCGCGTTGGATCAAGCGCTGCTGCCAATACGCTTAAATCAAACACGTTTGCATCCGCCATACGTATATCAAGCAACCCGTCTTTTACCGCTTGCTTGATGTATTTTGGAAACTCGCGCGCATGCAGTGCTTTTAGTTCATCGTCCGTTTCGTAGTCGCCGAGCAGTGTTTTGTACATTGTTTTTAGTAGCAGCCGCGCCGCAATTGTATCAAAGTCTGGATCGTCTTTGACGTTTTGCAGTGCCGTCTGGATTACCGCTTCATTCAATTGCTCTGTCGTCATGCCGTCAAAAAGTGTCAGCCGCAATTCGCTCGCGACTTGCACAACTTTTGAGATTTGATCCGGCAAACCATCACTCGCCTTCATAAGTGAACGATTAATTTTGTTCGCGTCAAACGGCTCTTTACTACCGTCGCGCTTGATGACTGTAATGTCGCTCATATTCCCCCGTTTATTATTGATGCCTATTAGAGCGCAAAAACTAACCCCGCCTTTATTCTGGCAAAATAAGCTGTCGTACTAATTATTTGCGCACATGTTTATTTACTCGACTGCTATATATGTAGCGTCTGCCTATAAACTATAGACACTATATATGGATATTGCAAGCATTTTGCTTATGTATTTTTTACCACGCAAACTAACGTATTGCCCTGCGGCATGCTTCATATAGCCTGTCGTTTGGAATGAAATTATCGGTATAAAGCGTGCCGCCAAGCGGCTGCAGCGGAGACATTGCTGCAGGCATTGTCCGCGGTTTTTTGCTGTACGCGATAACATAATTGCCGCGCGATAGATCACTGTGCTGCGCTGCATACCACGCATGCGGCCAGGTGCGACGGTACACCGCATCAAACGCCGCAAATAACTCGCAGCACGGCGCATTATTGAGCCCGGCGATGAGATTCGCCACCACAAGTCCATCTTCGCGCACGATTCGCGCCAATTCGCCGCCATATTCTGCCGTCAATAGCGAATATGGAATTTCGCCGCCGTTATAAACGTCAATCAATACGACATCATAGCGCCGGTCTGTGTGTTGAATATACGTGCGCGCGTCATTAAAAATTAGCTTCACGTTCGGCAGCGACTGATAGCCGAAATACTGACGCGATATATTTTCCAGCCCCGGATCAATCTCCACTACGTCAATGTGCGTGTTTGGCAATTGCCGCGCCATATACTCTGCCATTGTAAATGCGCCGCCGCCAAGCAGCAGCACCGTGCGCGGTTTAGCGGCGATTGTCGTTTCAACCATACGCCGCGTATACCAAAACGGCAAGTCCTTTGCACCATCAAGATACACACCAGATTGCACGCCGGTCGGTCCAGTCACGAGGCCGCGGATTTGCCTGCCGTTATTCGTGTAATTAACGATGGAATAATGTGCGCTTGGAGTCTCTACCGACACGTCGCCGCGCTTCGGCGCGCACAATCCGCTCAATGCTGTGATAATTACCACTCCAACCATCAACGCCCGCAGTCGCCACTGCCACCGCGGCATAAACAACCAGCTCGTTGCTAACAAGATGCCTGCTACCAGTGCTAACGTCTCGTTTAGTCCAATCGCGCCGAGCAGCACAAATCCAGTAACAAACGTTCCGGCGATACCGCCCACCGCATCAAGCGCACTCAAATTTGCCACCGACCGTCCCGCCGTGTCGAGCGATGATACATTCAATTTTGCTAAATAGGGCGATGCTGCGCCAAGCACGAAACTTGCCGGCGCAAACAGCACCAGCGCTGCAACAACCGCCTGTATACGTGGCTCGTCTAAGGTTGTCGTCAGCCAGCGCAGCACATCGTTTGCGTTCAACATTGTTGCCACCACCAGTGCTGCAGCAATTATTAGCAGCAGTCCAACGTCTTGCGGCGCATGCCGATAGTCTGCAACACGCCCGCCCAGCCAGCAACCTGCACTCAGTGCAATGATAATCACGCCGATCACGCCCGTCCATACGTATGTCGAACTACCAACCGACGGCGCAAGCAGCCGCGCTGCTACCAACTCATACGCCATTAGCGCAAAGCCGCCGACGCACGCTGCCGCGCCTAGCCTCCACGATGATTTCATATCTTCTATCATATCGCATTTCGTTCGTCTATTGCTACAGATAGCTGCCGCATATTACAATGGACGTATGAGCAATGCAATTGTAGCAGTCGACCATTTCCAGATGAAATTCGGCGATGTTGAAGTAATAAAAGATCTGAGTTTTACGGTGAAGCGCGGCGAAACATTCGGGTTTCTCGGCAGCAACGGATCGGGTAAAACGACGACAATTCGCGCATTACTTGGTATCTATGCACCTACAGGAGGCACACTGTTAGTAAACGGCAAGCCGTACAGCGTGTCGGGCGGCGTGAAACTTGGCTACCTGCCAGAAGAGCGTGGGCTGTATAAAAAAGAAACCGTCATTGATACAATGGTATATTTTGGTCGGCTGAAGGGATTCAGCAAAAGCGAAGCGCGAGCACGCTCAATGGCATTTTTGCAGCGCGTAAATCTAGCAGACAAAGCGGCAACCCGTCTTGATAAATTATCGGGCGGACAACAACAAAAAGTGCAGCTTGGTATTACCATTATGAATGACCCTGAACTGCTCATCTTGGATGAACCAACGAAAGGTTTTGACCCGGTAAACCGCCGGTTGCTCATGGAAATCATTGAGGAACACCAAGCTAAAGGCGCAACCGTCATCATGATCACGCACCAAATGGAAGAGGTCGAACGCTTGTGCGACCGCTTTATTCTGCTGAAAGACGGCGTAGCGCGTGCTTACGGAACGGTCGCGGCAATACGCAAACAGTTTGGCGGCAAGTCGCTTGATGATATTTTCCTAAGCGTATACGGCAACGAAAATGATCAAGAACAGGAGGCGCGCCATGCATAATTTATCGACCGTTATCACCTTTGAAGTCATTCGCGTACTCAAAAAGAAATCGTTTTGGGCGATGGTGTTCGGCTTCCCGATTATGATCGGTGCGGTATTCGGTATCGTGTTTTTGTCGAATAACGCCACACGAGATGCTGCCGACAAGCTGAAAGAGCAAACGTTCAGTATCGCCATCACCGATGATTCGCATTTACTAAGCCCGCAGATAACAAGCGCATTTCATGCCAAAATGACAACTAAAGAAGCTGGCATCGCTGCGGTTAAAAACGGCACGGTCGACGCCTATTTTTACTACCCTGCTGATGTGAGTGCTCACCATATAGAAATCTACGGCAAGAATGTCGGCCTATTTGAGAATGGACGATACAGCTCGGTAGCATTAGCATTACTTAGCCAGTCAGTGCAAAACACCGTATCGCCACAGATTCGCACTGTTTTACAAAATGCAGCAGCTAGCGACACAACTATTTACCGCGACGGGCGTGCTTACGACCCATTCAAAGAAATGATCCTGCCAGGTATATTCCTTGTGCTGTTTTATGTACTAATGTCATTCTTTGCTGGACAAGCGCTTACTAGTACGACCGAGGAAAAAGAGAACCGCGTGATCGAAATGATCCTCACGACAATTGAAGCGCGCACGCTAATCATCGGCAAAATTATTTCGCTCATTGTCCTCATGCTAATCCAAGGTGTTCTTGTGGTAGCGCCCGTACTAATCGGCTACCTGCTGTTCCGCGATCAGCTTAATCTGCCGAATATTGATTTGTCAGGCTTACCGGTCGATTGGGCGCGAATTGGAGTCGCTGCGGTAATTTTTGCTCTCAGTTTTGCATTTTTCACCGGCGTACTCGTACTAATTGGCGCTACTATGCCGACCGCACGCGAGGCAAATCAATTTATGGGATTCGTAATGATCGCACTATATGGACCACTCTATGCTGTGTCGCTGTTTATCTCAATGCCAGATGCACCGATCGTACGGTTTTTGAGCCTCTTTCCGCTAACCTCGCCGATTCCCTTGCTCATGCGTAACGCTGCCGGTAATCTGCAGCCATGGGAAATTGCTGCAGGCGCGCTCATTTTGCTTATCTCGTCAATATTTGTACTAATACTCGCCGTACGCGTATTCCGCTTCGGTGCACTTGAGTACAGCCGCAAGGTGTCGCTTAAAGAAATGTTCGCGCGGCGGTAAGTAGGTTTAGTCATGCTACAAAAAATAATACGCGAGCAAGCCTCGCGTATTATTCATGGCGGAGAGGGAGGGATTCGAACCCTCGATGAGTTGCCCCATACCGCTTTTCGAGAGCGGCCAGTTCAACCACTCCTGCACCTCTCCATGTTGCCTACGTATTATACCAGATGCACAGTGTATAATATAGGTATGGAAGATTCAATTTTTACTAAAATCATTAAAGGCGAACTGCCTTGCCATAAAATCTACGAAGACGACAAAACGATTGCATTTCTTGACATTCATCCGCAAGTTGAGGGACATACGCTCGTTATTCCAAAAAAACAAGTTGATAGCTTGTGGGACTTAGACGACGACACGTACGCTCACCTCTGGAACGTTGCAAAGCGTCTTGCTAAACACATTGAGCGTCTCAAGATTCGCCCGCGCGTTGCCTCGGTCGTGATGGGATATGGCGTACCGCATGCGCACATCCATCTAATCCCGATCGGCAGCGAAGCGGAATTAAAGCAGCCACAGGATACAGAATCGCCAGTTGATCATGACGCGCTTGCGGCGATGGCAGAAAAACTGCGAACTAATGCTTAAAATCATTGCTATCGGTAAAAAGCACGAACCCTGGGTTGCTACCGGCATAGAGCATTATCAAAAACGCTTGCAGCGCCCGTGGAATATCGCATGGGAGTTACTGCCGCACAGTCCGCTTGATGACAATAAGGCTCGCCATGATGAATCTGAATGTATATTGTCTCATTGCCGAGCAGATGATTTCGTTATCGTCCTTGATGAACGCGGGAAACTGCTTAATTCCCCCGCTCTGTCGCGGTCTCTTGATCAAGCATTCACAAGCAACCGCACACCTATCTTTGTCATTGGCGGCGCATATGGCGTTACTGATGCATTACGTGCTCGTGCTAATCTAGTATGGTCGATCAGCCCGCTTGTATTTCCCCACCAGTTGGTGCGGCTTATCCTTATTGAGCAATTATATCGCGCGCAAGAAATCGCCCGAGGCGGAAAATATCACCATGACTAGTCTTCTTCAGACGTCTCATTCCTCGCAGCAATATTATCAAGTAATATGACACCTCCCAAACAAAAAACCGTCTAACACTACAACACCGGTATGTACTTGATAACCCCCTCGTGCTCATATTATCAAACGCGGGAATTGCAATACGGTAAGATAACAAACGTGTGTTCATGCTGATTTTAGTGCAGCACTAGTTTACACTCATTATACGCCTCAACGCTAGCCCATCCACCGATCTTATAACTAAATTTCGGGTCAGTATGGCCGAAATCCAAGTTAGAAACTATCGGAATATTTGAGCCTATTTTCTTGCTGGAAATTATAGCCGCTAAGCTATCATTAGCTGCTATAGACTCACGCTGGAAACGGCCAAATAAAATGGCTTTTACCTGACGAAAATACGGCTGCTGAATTAGCGACTGTAGATTGCGCTCGAAAGTTTCCGGAATAGAATCGTAGCTGTCGTCCTCTAGACACAAAATAATATCTCCCTTGATGCGCGGGAAATACTCTGTGCCATTGAGTAAATTCAAACTGCACAAATTGCCGCCCAACAATGTGCCGCTCGCCTGTCCAGGTTGAATTATCTTCATGCCGCCATTCACGATTTTAGAGCGCGGAGATTTCTCATCATAATCCCAAGCGTAATCATAAAATTCTTTCGACGCCCGAACTTTGTATGTCTCGGGTTGTCCGGCGAACAAACAACGCCTGAAGTATTCCAGCGAATAGTTAGACTCTGGGGGTAGACCAAAGCAATAAAAATTTGGCGTAGCAAAAGTCACCAAGCCGGTCTTTGCCAAAATCGCGTGATTCAGTACTGTAATGTCCGAAAAACCCGCAAAAATCTTCGGATTAGCACGAATAATATCCCAGTCGATTCGCCCAAGCAGCTGGTTGGAATTAAACCCGCCAATTGCCGCTAGAATCCCTTTGACATTCGGGTCAAGAAAGGCTGCGTGCAAATCATCAACTTTTTCGACATCTGTTGGACAACCGCGCTGCGAACGCGAAAACGCGTATTGACTGAAAGAGACTTTCAAGCTAAGCGACTCTAGTGCTGTCTGCGCCCGCGCGAGCACAACCTCGTCAATATCACTAGCCGAACGTGCTGGTGCAATAACTCGTATTTCATCTCCTGCATTTATTTTTTCTGGTAGCATATTATCCTTTCAAAATTTTACAATCAAAATACCTCCCGCGTAGGAGGTATATAATAACAACATCAACACACCTCCTACGTCAGAGATGGGAATGATGATGGATGTTAATAAATGATATCATGTATATGAATTGTTATCTTATTAAAAGGTGAGCGGGTAGCCTCAAACACCACAAATAGTATCATTGACCGCCTGACGGCGATGCATCTCGACACCAAAGATCTCGCTCGTTTCGAGCGGAATTGCATAAGTCAAAGCTAGCCCTTTCCTAACGACCACTCCTGGTTGTTAATGTGTTCAAGCCTTAGCGGCAAGGTAACTGTACATCACAGGGCATATAGTACTCTCTATCTCTTGATTCGTCAACATTTTATGTTTGGTTCATTAGACTAAGATTTAGCTTTCCTCTACCCTATCCACCATGCTAAATAGCGGATAGGATAGATATCTAAACCCATACCCATATTCAGAGATTAAAACGTGGCATATTGTGAAGTTGTTGGCTATTCTATGAGAGTATGACAGCTATTCAGATAACCTCACGCTATACTCTAGTCTAAATTGCGTATGACACTGTACTGAATACTCAAGAGTTGTACCACCAAGTATTGTAAAACTGTCTCACCGCTATACCTTAGTTAAGTAGAGATCAATGAAAGTTACTGTGAGCTACGGACTACTTTGAACCGTACAGAGTACGTGGTGTGGGCGGTGGTGTTCATAGACATACGATAAATATATTCGTAGACACGTAGAACTCTTGGTTAGGAAGATAGCATATACTTAGGCTTATAAAGCACGGCAGCAAGAGTAAGGATGGCAAGGTGTTATATATCAAATATAATATTGCAGCGCCAAAGTACGCCTCGCAAAACTATGTAGGGTCGACCACAAAGACCGTAAAAGACTACTTCAGGCTAGAATTGCTTCAATCTTCACCTCAAAGTAGTGTAGATTCAGGTAATAAAATGCTAATTTAAGTTTCTCCTTGATTGCATGGGGTATTATGGAAGCTGCTAGCTACTCAACGTGCACGCCCTCTTTCGTTATCTGAGCCAAAATAGGTATCGCGATAAGTGATAAACTGACGCATAAAAGATTGGCGGCAAATAGCGCAACCCAGAAGTGGACATCTGGAAATGTAAAAGTGAGCTGGTCGTTGTGGAACGCATTTATCGTTAACAACAGGAAATAGCATGAGAGAATACCAAGTGAAACTGCTACAGCCGATAACATTGTGAGCGGTATGGCGATTTCCGCTGCTAACGAACAGATTAAATTTGATAAGTTTGCGCCGAGAATACGAAGCTGGATAAAGGTCCTTTTGCGTTCATAAACATTGCCTACGACACTGACAAATATACTTAGTCCGCCAGTGGCGATGACAACGGCGAGTATGGTTACAATCAGTTTGCTTAGGCTCTTAATTTGTGCAGCTGAATTCATTGTGTCGAGGCTACTATACCCAACAGTAACGACAGCCCCAGTTTTGCGTCGATAAGAGCTTGCTATATTCTCGGCTAACTCAATCATCTGGGCATATGCGGCTTGATTCTTTGCAACGATCACATAGCTACTCGTGGAAATTTCTCCGTTAACAGCGTTAACATCAACGATTCGCGTTTGCGCGCGCATCGCACCTGAACTATCTACAGTGATTTGTTGTACGGTAATGATTGGTTTTCCGGAAAAGCTATCGGGACACAGCAACTGAGTGCGTCGCTGTAATTGCTGGCACGAGTCGTAGTAGTTTCCCTGCAGAGCGTTCTCTTCATCTCCTTTTGCTTGAAAATACTTTTGAATATACGTTTGAGCCGCTAAATCTGCGAGTGCGGTATTATTTTCTAATTTGCTGATAAGTGCTCCGTCAATATCTTTTGAGGACTCAGTGATTTTTATTTGCAAGGGACGTTGTGATTTATCCATAGGCAACAAGCTAATAATAGGTGCCGTTTCACTTCGTTTCTCGCCTGAATGTTGCACTATTGCGAGAAGTGTCACGAGCAATGATCCGACGAAAAGAGCAATAACAATTCCGCTGATGCTACGAAATACATTTCTTGATATTATCGCAACCTATATGTGGCTAGCATGCCGCTTGCGCGCTGTGAAATTTTCGTCATAGCAAAAGATGATAGGTAGATTAGATAAGGACCGCACGTTACTATACCTACGATAATTAGCAGCAAAAACAAAGCGATGATGACACTCCCAGTCGCTGTATTGTCTGCATACCAAGATTTTCCGTATTCTGATAGAAAGTAGAGACCGCTAATTCCTACTATGAGCGGAATCGTTGAGAGTATTGAAGGAGGCTTTTTCACGCCATTGCTTCGCGACACTATGAGCGGTGATAATTTTATTCGCCGCATAACTTGGAGATTTGATAAGAGAATGCATATTACTATCAAAACTCCGATAATACCGTAAATAGACTGAGGGAGACCTAGATCACTCATCCAGAACACGTTTCCATTCAAAGATATATGAGATAACATAGGTATTCCAAATTGCGTAAATAACAGCAGTCCTATTGCAGCACCGACTAGACCTAGTGGCAAAGCTTCTAAAGTTATTATTAATCCTATTTGATGCATCGTTGCGCCCACGAGGTTGAGTGTTGCATATCTTCTTTCACGCTGGGTTATATTGATACGAGCCACCTCGGTAATGAGGACAAGAACGGGTGTAATGAGTATTACCCCGATTGCTATGATTATCGTATAAAATAGCTGGTTATATGAACTGTTTTTCGTTTTTTTGTTAGCTCGTATTTTGTCAATATCGCTTGTGCTGATAACACTCAATTGTGCCTGCGGATTTTTCAGTGCAGCTTCAGGGATGCGAAATAGTAGCATAAGAGAATCTGGCGATGGTGCAAGCGACTCTGGAAAGCTACTCTTAATAATGAGTCCATGATACCGTTCTTTCAGGAGCTGATGTTCATCAATGAGCCTCTTAAGTGCTGGAGTCACCCATATCTCGTTATCTGTAGGCATTTTGTTAAATCCTACTGGTAATTTATTGGTCTGGTGAGCTGTTCGTACGCCAATTTCTTTGATTGAAAGTGTACGAAACCTTGTGTCATATGAAGAGATGTATGTCAAGTCATGCGATCTTGCTTGTTCTGTTGTTGGTTTCGATCCGGTGGCTAACAGTGCCGAGAGAAAATTGTCCTTTTCCTGGCGTAATAGCCATCCTTGCCCTAGGGAGACTACGGTCGTGAGAACGAGAGTTGCCAGAATAACTGATAGTATCGTGGTGATAATGCGAAATTTTGATTGTCTGCCTGATAGCTTTAATAAAACTAAAAGATTGTTCATGGTGAAGTACGTGTTACACTTGATTCTATTAAGCCGTCTTTTAATAGTATATGCCTATCTGCATAGACTGCTACCTCTTCTGAGTGTGTGATAATGATAACAGTCTTACGATATTTGTTTGCTAACCAGACGAATAACTCCATAACCTTTTTCGCATTTACTGAATCCAAAGATCCCGTTGGTTCATCTGCGAAGATTACTTCAGGGTTTATCGCCATAGCTCGCGCAATTGCCGTTCGCTGCATCTCTCCGCCAGAGAGTGTGTGCGGTAAAGCAGAAATGACGTTCTGAACACCGACGAGAGAAGCCCATTCGTCCGCGGTCTTATACGCTTGCTTTTTTCTTACGCCTTGTAGCAACAGCGGCAGGGCGATATTGTCGCGGACCGGAAGTTCGGAAATTAGTTCGCCGAATTGAAAAATAAAACCAAAACTTGTCTTGCGTAATGCAATAAGACTGTTTGCGCTATAATGCGCAAGATTCTTGCCGTTGAAAAATACTTCGCCTTTGTCAGCTGCAAGGATTCCCGCCATACAATACAGCAATGTTGATTTTCCCGAGCCACTTGGTCCCATTACGGATAGAATATCCCCTGCGCGCACATCAAGATTGATTCCCCGAAGAACCTCTCTAGGGCCAAAGTTTTTATGAAGTCCACGAACTTTGATAACGGAACACGAAGTTGTATCTGTTTGATTTGACTGCATAATGCTTAGGTAAAATTATATCATGTTCAACTAAAGCACACTTTTCTTTTACTATTTTGTGTTATCTAATAGCGCTATTTTACCTGGTAAATTTAGGTCAAGCAAACCAACGCTGCCTCTAGTAATAAAACTTATATGTGCTATATTATTGACTTTTAATAAAGTTTATGCTAAATTAAGTAGCACGATACTACTAAACACAAACAATAGACAATGACATATTTTGACTACTTAGCCCGAATATTCATCACCACACTGAGCCTGTGTATCACTAGCGGCGTTGCAGTGCACGATAGCCATGTTGAGCACGTGATTGAAACGGCGAAGCAGGCAAAGATAAGCAAGCTGACCTCGCTGGATGTGAAAGCGATTAGCGAGGCGCGCACGCCGCATACGCATTCCGACCACGATGCAAGCAGTTCAATGTTGTCGCATAGCTTTACATACCAGTCGCCGAGCATTGCGCCGGATCGCCGCCACCACCACAAGCGTATTCTTGCCGTTCTTGAAGAAGGCGGACGCCACGCGTTTGATAACGCTAATTTACCAATCCTTGACTAGCTGCGCGCGATAACTTGCAGCTCAGTTTGCAAGCGCTTCACAAGCGCCCGCTCTTCCGCCAATTGGCGGCGCGATTCTTCCACTAGATGAGCCGGCGCTTTCGCTGTGTAGTTTTCATTTGCCAAGCGCGCTTCAAGCGTTTTTACCTGTTGGCGCACGTTCGCTAAACGCTTTTCGAGATTTGTTTGATGCTCGTACAGCGTGTTGTCGTCTAGGTCAAGCCAGGCGTCGCGTCCGCTTACCGCTAAGCGCAATCCCCTTGCCTGGTCAACATGCTCAACTGATTTCACGCGCGCAAGCTTTTGAATTAACTCAGCATTATCTGCTACGAGCGAGTCGTCCATATACAGCATGCCATACCGCTTATTGCCCGGCAGCTCGCTCATCACATAGCGCGCTTCGCTTACTAAATCTTTCAGCCGGCCGAATTGCCCAGCAGCGATATCATCGTATTCGGCGGGTTTCATCCACGCTTCGCCCGCCAGGATCGTGTCGTGCCACGGCAACGCTTGCCAAATTGTCTCAGTCACGAACGGCGCAAATGGGTGCGATAAACGCAGAATAGTGTCAAGAACATACGCGTTCATGCTGATATTTTGCTCAACTTTGCTCACTTCGACGAACCAATCGGCAACATCATCCCATACAACGTGATAAATCGTTTCAGCGGCTTCAGCGAAATGATAGGTTTCAAGTTGTTTTTCAACCTGCTGCGCCGCTTCATCAAGCCGGCTTAAAATCCAATGATCCGCCAGCGACTGCGGAATCGGCTCAGCCGCGGGCGTTTCGTCCGCAACAGACGCTTCAATGTAGCGTGCAATGTTCCATAGCTTATTGCAGAAATTACGCGCCGCGACAACTTTACCAGTGTTAAAGGCTTGCGGCTGCGCAGCAGAGCGACTCGAAATCACACCCATACGCAGCGCGTCAGAGCCATACTCTGATACGTATTCCATCGGGTTGATAACATTACCCTTGCTTTTGCTCATCTTCACGCCCTTTTCGTCAAGCACAAGCCCGTGCAAGTACACGTGGCGGAACGGTACCTTATCGGTGCGATACAGACCCATCATAATCATGCGCGCCACCCAGACGAACAAAATATCGCCCGCCGTCTCCATGACCGCCGTTGGATAAAAGCGGCTTAAATCGCCTTTTGCTAGGTAGTCGGTGGTGATATACGGCCATTGGTTGCTGCTAAACCACGTGTCAAGCGTGTCTTCTTCGCGGCGATATGTTGTACCATCTACAACAATATGTTTCTGATCGACGCGGCGATCAAAGCGCCAATCATCTAGATTATCCTGCGATTGAAACATTGGAATTGGAATTCCCCACGGAATTTGGCGGCTAATGTTCCAATCCTTGATATCTTTCAGATAATTAACGACAACCGCGCCTTTATTTTCCGGCGTAAAGGCAACATCGCCGTTTTGGATTGCTGCAATCGCCCGATCAGCCAACCCGCGCATTTTCACGAACCACTGCTCTTTGACGAGCGGTTCAATCACTGTGCCACACTTATAGCAGTGCCCAACTTGGTGCTCAATATTCTCTTCACCGCGACGCAGCTCGTCAATATCAAGCGCTGTTAGCACGCGTTTACGCGCCTCTTCAACGGTTAGTCCTTTAAACTGCGCCGGTACATTTACCATGGTGCCGTCAAAATTAATTACCTGCACTGTTTTAAGATTATGCCGCTGCCCAATTTCAAAGTCGTTCGGATCATGCGCCGGCGTAATCTTCACCGCGCCCGTCCCGTAAGTACGGTCGACGTATTCGTCGGCGATGATTGGAATTTCGCGATGGACGATCGGCAACTGTACTTTGCTGCCAATTAGATCTTTATAGCGCTCATCATCTGGATGAACTGCTACCGCCACATCGCCTAACAATGTCTCGGGACGTGTTGTTGCGATGATAATCTCCCCTACCCTATCAATTAACGGATAGGCAATTTTCCAAAGCTTGCTTTTTTCATTTTTATAGACAACTTCATAATCCGAAAAACTCGTCTGGTGTTTAGTGCAATAATTCACAATGCGCTCGCCACGGTAGATAAGTCCATCGCGCCACATCGCTTCAAACGTATCGTATACTGTGTCGATCACCTTTTCATCCAGTGTAAACACTAAATGATCCCAATCGGCGCTCACGCCAATTGCGCGTAGCTGCAATTCCATATCGCCGCGCCGCGCCGCCACAAAATCCCATACTTGAGCGTACAAATCTTCGCGGTCGAAATTAAACCGTGTCTTCCCTTGCTTCTCAAGTTCGCGTTCGTACACAACCCACGTCTCAAAGCCCGCATGATCTGCCCCAGGAATATACACAGCATCATAGCCGCGCATTCGGTGATAACGTACTAAAATATCCTGGATCGCCGACCCGAGCGCGTGCCCAACGTGCAAATTGCCGTTCGCATTTGGCGGCGGCATGACGATCGCGTACGGCTCGCCCTCGCCTTTTGGCGCGAAAACCCCCGATTTCTCCCACATCGCATAGATTGTTGGTTCGTAGTCATTCGGTGTATAAGCTTTTGCTAAATTCATATCGGCTCTTCTTATTCATTAGGTTATTCACGTGAAAACTAAAAATCAAAAAGATAACCCAGGAATCGCTCAGCATAAGCGCCCTCACCTCTGTTATCCTTGCACCTTTTATTTTCTCACGTGTTTGTATTCCTTTTCATTATACCATAACTCCGTGTATACTGAGTGTATGTTACAAGGGAATGAATGCGCCGAATCAACGGTGTGGAACGAAGTGATATACGATTTAGGTGGGCATCCGCTTCAGCTGTGGGGGTGGGGAGAGGTAAAATCGGCGCACAACTGGCACGCGCACCGCGTATTGTTTACCGATCAGCAGGGCGGAGTTGCCGGTGCCGCACAGATTTTAGAGAGAATACTACCAAAGCCTTTTCGCCGCCTCTGTTACGTGCCGCGCGGTCCAGTCTGTAGGGAAGGGGATACCGCAGCAGTATACGAGGCGCTCGCAGCGTACGCGTCGCAGCATTTACCCGGCACGCTGCTAACCGTCGAACCTGATACAGAGTTAGCTCCAACGGCAGCGGGGTGGCAGCGATCGTCAAATACTATTCTTATACCAAAAACGTTAATTTTAGACTTGCACCACAGCGAAGAGGAGTTGCTTGCTGCAATGGCGAAAAAAACACGCCAGTATATCCGTAAATCAGAACGGGCAGGTATCACGTTGCGCCGTGTCAAAGCGATGGACGATATCGAAAAATTACTCGAAATTTATCATCAGACAGCAGAACGTGCTGGTTTTGCTCTTCATGACGATCAATATTACCGTGACGTCCACATCAACCTGGGCGACTCGTCGCTTATCTTTGCCGCCTACGAAGGCAGCGAGCCGATCGCATTCGTCTGGCTCGCTGCCAGTCAGGAAACTTCTTTTGAGTTATATGGCGGCATGAACGAACGCGGGCAGGCGCTACGAGCAAACTACGCGCTGAAGTGGCTTGCTATCCGCAAGTGCAAAGAGTGGGGGATTAGTCGTTACGACATGAACGGGCTGCTTAATGACGGTATTAGTAATTTCAAACGCGGCTTCGCTAATCATGAGGATATTATGCTCGCTGGTACGTACGACTATCCGCTCAGTCCGCTTTATGGCGTCTGGACAAGATTGCTGCCAGCCGCTAAAAAAATAATCCGATATATCAAACACTAAACACCAGCAAGCGACTGCACTGGCACGGCACCTTCACGCAGTACTGTTATAGCTCCATGAGCATCTACCGTGATAATCGTTGAAGGCGGGCGGTTACTCAAATCGCCGCCGTCAACATAAAAATCAACAGAATCGCCAAAAATATGCTGCGCCGCCGAGATAGTTGTTGCCGTTTTTTCACCGTGTTTATTCGCACTTGTCGTCATGAGCGGACCAGTCTTTTGTAGCAGCGACCGTAGCGTCTTGTCCTCTGGTATCCTGACCGCGAGACTACCACGTTCCTCGCGCAAAAACTTAGGAACATGCTGCGCCGCAATCACCACGCTCAGAGATGCCGGCCACAAATGTGAAACATGCTGCAAGGCTGCCTCGTCAAGCCCAAGTGCGATCAAATCATCAACCGATGATGCGATAACTGTACCGGCATGCGACTGGCGCGGCTTCGTCGCATAGAGGCGCTTAATCGGCTCGGGGGCAATAACCGACACCAAGCCATACACCGTATCGGTTGGCAATATGCCAATTGCGCCACCGTGCAGCAATGCAGCTAAGTTCTTGTCAGCAACATAGGTAAATAGTTGTGTCATTTACAACACCTTTGCAACATTCCAGGCTGTATCTACCATGGATAAGCTTGGAACGACATCAAGAGTATATGGATCAGCAGGTGTACCGTATTGAGCATGAAAAAACCCGAGCGTAGCAATCATCGCTGCATTATCCGTGCAAAACTGCATCGGCGCATATTCAATCGCAATTGGCAAGCGAGCCGATAGCTGGCGCCGCAGTTCCTGATTCGCCGCCACGCCGCCAGCAATCACGACCGACCGCGGCGCAAAGTCGCTATACGCACGCAATGTGCGCTCTACTAATGTCTCGACCGCCACGCGCTGAAAGCTCGCCGCGAAATCTGCCCGCTGAACATCATTTATGAGCTTTGGAAGCTCGTGCGATGGGAATGTGAAGTCTTTGCCTACTGCATGCTGCACAGCCCGTAGAACGGCTGTTTTAAGCCCAGAGAACGAAAAATTATATGGACTATCAAGCTTTGCCTTTGGCAAATGATATTTTTCGGGGTCGCCACGCTCAGTAGCTGCGGCAATTGACGGACCGCCAGGGTAGGGGAGTCCAAGAATTTTCGCGACCTTATCAAAGGCTTCGCCAACGGCGTCGTCTTGCGTTTGCCCGAGCAATTCATAATCGCCGTGACCATGAAACAATACCAGTTGCGTATGTCCGCCTGATACAATAAGCGCAAGCAGGGGGAATTCCGGTTGCTTTGACGGTAGCTGTAGCGCCGAGCCATTGCTCTCGGTAATAAAATTCGCATACACATGCGCCTCGACATGGTGAATCGCGTAGAGCGGCTTATCGCGTAAAATTGCGAGCGTCCGCGCGGCAAGCGTGCCAACAAGCAATGAGCCAACTAAACCGGGCGCGTAGGTAACAGCAATCGCATCAATATCATTCCAACTGCACTGCGCCCGCGTTAGCGCCTCGCGGATAACCGGATTTATCACTTCAATATGGCTGCGTGCGGCTATTTCTGGCACAACACCGCCGTACTGCGCGTGAATATCAATTTGCGAATTTACCACGCTTGACAATACGCGGAAGCCATCCTCAACGACCGCCGCCGCTGTCTCATCGCAACTCGACTCAATTCCCAAAATTTTCATCAACTTTATTATACCACCCGGGGAGCACGCCTAGATACTAGCCGGTTTGCCGCAAAAAGTGGTACGATAGAACATATGAAGCAGCTGTTAGTGAGAGGCGTGCGAGCAATACTGCCTGTTCGTTTGGTGCATCAGCTAGAGGAGCGGTATCGCAAAATGCGCGTTCGGCTGGTGCGTATGCGATATGGCAATCCAGCGAAACATCTTCGCGTCATCGCTGTAACTGGCACGAACGGCAAAACAACGACAGTTAATTACCTGAATGAAATTCTCAAAGAGGCTGGCTATACGACAGCGATGTTTAGTACCGCAACGATTGAGATTGCCGGGCAAACAAGACGCAACGAATTGAACGCTACTGTCGCGAGCACAGCAATAATGCAGCGATTCTTCCGCCGCGCCAAGAAAGCGCATGTTGATTTTGTAGTAATGGAATTTCCGAGCCATGCGATTCATCAGCATAAGCTTGAAGGCGTGCCGGTCGAGATGGCAATTATGACCAATCTGACGCAAGATCATTTAGATTACCACAAAACGATGGATGCATACGCCGAGGTAAAAAGCCGCTTGTTTGCGCAAAATCCAAAATATATTGTCCTGAACCGCGACGACGAATGGTTTGAGTATTTTAACAAATTCCCCGCGCAAGCTCAGAAAATTACTTACGGCGAACATGCCGATGCCGAAGCGCATATTGACCGCGTAAAATTGTACCGCAAGGGAACAGAGGCGTCCATCACAATTGACCATCAAACTAAATTGGAGCTGGCCACAAATCTGCCGGGCAAATTTAATGTATACAACATGACTGCTGCGGTGTGTGCCGCGTATCTGCTTGGCATATCGCTGAAGGACATTGTTGAGGGCGTCGCGAATCTCGAAAGCGTGCCGGGGCGATTTGAGCGCGTCAACACTAACACGCCGTATGATGTGATCGTTGATTATGCGCATACGCCAGACGGACTTGAGAAAATCCTCACTGCTGTCAAAGCAATCACGAAAAACCGCGTGCTGCTCGTTTTCGGCGCGACGGGCGACCGCGATAAAGAAAAGCGCCCGATTATGGGCGAAATCGCTGCGCGCCTTGCTAATCGTATTTTTTTGACCGACGAAGAAAGCTACAATGAAGATCCGGCAGCAATTCGTAAAATGATTTACGACGGTATAGAACGCGTAAGAAGCGGCGCAGTAAAAACAACTGAAATCCCCGACCGGCGCGATGCAATCGCAAAAGCGCTTCGTCTTGCCGCGAAAGGCGATACAGTACTTATCACCGGCATGGGGCACGAAGTCTACCGCATTATCAACGGCGAGCGCGTCCCGTGGAATGATGCCGAAGTCGTGAAAGAATTACTCAAGAAAACCTAGTACCATGCTTGGTGTTTCAGGCGATAATATATAGCGCGCACGAGTTTTTCAACGAAACGCTGCCATAACTTCGCTCGCCATGGACGCACCGGCAACAAGTATGTACCAGCATGATCGGTGACATGGTCGTTGAATCCCGCTTTGAATTGTCCGACACCGTGTAGTGGGTGTTTTTTATCTTTGATATGCGCTGAATGTGGCGCGCCGCAGAGATCGTAGTCGGTGATGCCGCGCTTTTTCAGCTCGCGGATCGTTTCGAGAATCAAAAGAGCAGGAATGCCGCGCGTAGTTTTACGGCGCGTGCTGCCAGCGTCTTTGCGGCTAGCTTTGTGCCCGAGCGTCATAACGAAATCTGCCGACGCAAGTTGTCCGTCATCGTAGGCAAATATGATAAATCCATGCCTGCTCTCGCAGTATTCGCTCCAAAACTTCCGGTAGTATTCGTAGGGGCGAATCACGAAACGCCCGTTTGCTGTTTCGGCAAATAATTTATAAAACGCCCGGTACGTCGATTCTTCTGCTGGCATAACACGGCAGCGCACCTCGCCCTTGCGCGCTTGGCGAATATTATAGCGGACTTTACTGTTGAAACGTGCTTCAATAACCGCTAATTCCGGGCGGATATCAAGCCAAATCGTCGACATTGTCGGCTGTACATCGGCGGAACGCCGTAAGCCCGCCTGTAGCAGTGCCTGGCGTGTTTCCGGCGCGTCGATGAGCTGCGGCTCGCATTTCACCGCAAACACGCCTTGTGCGCGCGCAAACGCCCGCAGATCATGCAAAATTGCCGCCATATCCTCGGTGCTCGCAGCACCTACACCTTGCGGACAATACCATAACTTACCGAAACCGGCCACACACTTTTCGAGTGCTAACAGTGCTGCGCGATCCGTCACGATATACCGCGGTGTCCACCCGCGCTGCTGTTTGATATGTGCAAAGGCTGCCAACTGAAAAAAATCACCGCCGTTTGGATTTTTACTCACTAATTCGTCCCACTGGTCAATCTCAGCGGGTGTTGCGAAATGTACTGTCATAGCTCCATTATATATCATAGTTATACTAGTATATTGATTTTTTATAAAGTTTATGCTAACATATGGCACATGGTTAAAGCGCCTCTTGATAATCCAAATCCAGGTTATAAAATTATTCAAGATAGCGGTGAGTTAGACACAAGCGTCACTGGATATGACAAGAACGGTTCGGCGGTATTTGGTAAGCTCGGTGCAGAAAATTTATTACAGCGGAATATGAAAGATATTGAAGCTCAATACGTTACCGACACTGATGCTCTAGTGGGTATTTTTACAAGTGATGTCAAAGAATCAAAGCATTTTCTTGACAAAAAGGCACGTTATCCAGACGAACCTGTCACGCACGCTATATATCTAGATAAATCGGCTCGTAACGTTAGTAGTATTATAAATAAATTGTGGAGTCCGCTCACCGGTAAGTCATCAGAAGAAATTCCTGAAGCATCGTTTCTTAATATAGATAAAGAGAAATATTTACTTGCTATGGGATTTTCCGCTAGAGAATTACAACGCCCAGATCTTGATAAGATATCATTAGACAAGCTACACCCAAAATTCCATAAAGATATTATTCAGCAAATTCGTGCGCTGTATTTGCGCCCTGAGGATATTGACAAAATAGATGAAAATAATCTTGACGACGTTTGGAGCTACCCAACCGTATTCGATGGACAACGTGTTGCAATAGTCGATGAAACTAGATCATCGTCAGCAACATTGCGCATTGCAGACATGCTATTACAGGAGGCGTTTCCAGACGCGCACATTGAACCGGTTGTCTGGTCTGTTCCTCCGTTGTTCAGGTGGAGTTTAACGAAAGATGATGGTTCAGTTGAAAGTCATTTTGCCGCCTACCATGTGCCAGTTTGGTATGACAGTAAGTCGTCGGAGGGTCGCGGTGGTATTGATGACAATAATCCAGAGCTTCTTGCGAAGTCAAATAAGAAAACCGAGCGGATTGGACGTCATGTGTTAAGTGTTATGCGTACTGAGATGGATAGTAAGTCGCGTGAACTATTAGACGACTTTGCGCTCTTGGCAAAACGTTTCAGCGACGGAGATATTCCATACCGCCCGGATCCGAGTTCATACGGAGGGGTAGTTGGTGCGAAACACCGAATAGAAGAATTCTATGGTATGCCGCATAAAGACGTTTTGCCGTATTTACAGGGAAAAGTATCTTCTGAGCAGTTTAAGAAACGTCTTGAATATCATCGTGCCTAGCCTTAAATATAGCGAAGCCATCACCATGATCGCACGAAAATAGCCCAGAAGACATAATGATTTCCTGACCGGCAACGCCGCCAATTGCACGGATGACATTGCCCATACTATCATCTAAGTTCTCAAGCTCGACACAGATGAGATCGTTGTTGTCATAAAATTCAACTGTTTCTCCAACAGCTAGATTGCCCGTGTATGAGTCAAACGCGACTTCGTATCGTTCTCCGGGATTAAGCTCCATAAGATTTGTTATTCTAGCATATTACTGCAAACATGTCAAAGAGTTAGCTCTGCGGGTTTGAAAGATAGTCAATTTCTTTAATAATGTCGAGTAATGCTTGGGCGCGCCGTCCTTCGTCGGGGATCGCTTTGGCGGCTTCGTGTGCGGGTGCGATGAGCGAACGGTCATCAGTAGAACGAATTAGCAGGAGATATGTGTCAAATTTTTCGTCGGGAGCGATATTGAGTTTATCAACAAGCGGGCGCAGCTCAGTGATGGCGTCTTTCTTGACAGCGTCAAGCGAGGCGTCGCCTGATGAAGTAGGCGCTGCAGGGGCTTTTACTGAAGCCGCGGCTTTAGCGGGAACGCTTGCTGGCGCAGTATCATCTGCCGGCGCTGGCGGCATCGGCGGCGGCGTTGGAGGTAGGGCGGCTTGCGGCTGCGCGGCAGCGGCATCATCGTTTACGCCGGCCAATACCTTTGCAAGCTCTTGGTCGTCACTGATTGGTTGTGTCGTTTGCGGTTTTATATTCATTCCCACCTCATTACTATCATTCTTGTTATGCTTTCTCATATACTGTATCATAGATAAAGAATGTATCGCAAGTGGAAAAGGTGGTTTTAAGAATGCTCGATGACGCACAGATTTTGAAACAGCGCGACCGCTTAGGGGCGCTTGATGTTGCGGCAAAGCTGCACGCGCAAATTTCTCGCGAAATTCCAGTGATAAATGAAGATCACGACGGGCGGGAATTGCGCCACGTAATTGTTGCCGGCATGGGCGGCTCGGCGCTTGCTGCCGACGCCGCAAAAGTACTGCTGCGTGATACGCTGCCAATTCCGCTTGAAGTCGTGAAAGATTATGCGTTGCCTGCCTACGCTGCCAAGCATACATTAGTAATTGCGAGCAGCCACTCTGGCAATACTGAAGAAACCGTGTCGTGCCTGCGCCAAGCAATCAAGCGCGGCTGTCAAATCGCCGTTATCGCGACGGGCGGGGAAGTCGTGCGCATCGCCGAGCAACACCAGATCGCGTTTGCGCACATTCCGAACGATACGCAGCCGCGTATGGGTATGTTGTATAATTTACGCGGATTATTCACGTTACTGCACAATTTTAATCTATTATCGAGCTCGTGGCTCAAGCAACTTGACGATGCCGAGCCGTGGATTGCGCGCGAAAGCGCTCTCTGGTGCAAAGACATCCCGACCAAACGCAATTATGCTAAGCAGCTAGCCCTTATCGCCGTCGGTAAAACGCCAGTATTCTATGCGGGCAGCTTGATGGCGCCAGTTGCCTATAAGTGGAAAATTAGCTGGAACGAAAATGCAAAAAACGTGGCATTTTGGAATTATTTTCCGGAATTTAGCCACAATGAATTCATCGGCTGGACAAGCCACCCGGTTGAGAAGCCGTTTGCGGTATTTGACTTGATTAGCAATCTGGAAAATCCGCGGATTCTCAAGCGGTTTGCGCTAAGCGATAAAATGCTATCAGGTAAACGCCCCAAGTCTACCGTCGTGCCGCTACAAGGCGAGACTATTCTTGAGCAGATGTTATGGGGGAGCGTCCTTGCCGATTTTGTTAGTATTTATGTTGGAATTTTGAATAACGTCGATCCGACGCGCGTTGATTTGATTGAGAAATTCAAAAAAGCACTAGCAGAGTAGAAATAACTGAAAATTTGCCGCGAAAGTTGCGCGTAAATGTATAAGAACGACTATTAAACAACAAAACAAGAACGGTAATTACGACCGCTCCTGCTGTTTGAAATATAATAAAATAAACCGCTTCTAATGATATTGCCGCAGCGACTCAATTGTATCCTTGCGCGCCGCCTTAACTGCTGGATATGTGCCAAACACAACACCAACGCCAACCGCCATCAAGACCGCCATCAACGCTGTCTGCAGCGTAAATGCCGGCGAAAAATACAAAAACGTGCTAGCAATAAACGCGAGGACATAGCCACTAATATAGCCAATAATACCACCAAGAATACTAATCATCAGTGATTCAACCATGAATTGCCCGATGATATTGCGATGGCTCGCGCCGACCGCTTTGCGGATACCGATTTCGCGTGTGCGCTCAGCCACGCCAACGAGCATAATATTCATAATGCCAATGCCGCCAACGACAAGCGAGATTGCAGCAATCGCCGCCATCGTTGCAATGAGCGCCGCAAAGAGCTGATTCGTCGGGCGACCAATTTCCGGTCCGGTGAGTACCGAAAAGTCTTCTTCGCCTAGATGCAACTTGCTTAACTTATCTTTTAGCTCTGTTACAACATTATTGCTCGACTTCGCATCGTCGACTAATACGTCAATTTGCTGGATTTGCGTGCTGCCTTTTAGCAGCTGTTTGCCCTGATCATATGAAACAATCGCTGCATTGCCATAGTCAATGTTATTGTAATTGACCGCGCTTGTTTTTTGCTTCATCACGCCAATCACCGTAAAACGCTGCCCATGCATAGTAAAGACCTGCCCGACAGAGCTGTCGGTATTGAATAGTTTAATTGACAGCTGGTCGCCTATTACCGCTGTTGTATCTTTCGTCTCTTCGCCTAAAAACTGTCCAGCGGTAATATCGGCATCAGCTATTTTTGCAAATCCAGGCGTTGTTGCAAGCACAACGTTATTTTTTGCCATTTGTCCTTTCGCTGTAATTGTTGCGTTCAGCGTCATTAGCGGCGCAACGGACTGCACGTGCTGCGTTTTTGCCACTGCGTCAACGTCGGCGTCGGTTAGGGTGCTTGCGCCAAACATCTGCTGAGACATAGCGCTCAAAAGCATATTCGGATCGCGCGATTGCATACCCGGGCGCACCACGACGAGGCGGCCGTTGTAATGCGATATTTGCTTATCAAACATGCGCGTGACGCCGTCGCTGATCGCCAAAATACATGTCACGCTTGCGACGCCGATCGCGATACCAAGCGTCGTTAAAACGGTGCGCGCCCGCGTTCGGCGTAAAGTGCGGTACGCGCCGCTGATATGTTCGGAAAGTAAACTCATGATTCTGCCTTCTTTCGTTCGGTTTGGTCTGATGGTTGACCGGAAGATGATGCTTCGGCGCCGTCTGGCTCAGATGGCTCAGGGTCGTTTGCAGCAGGCTGATCGTCGTTTTTTGCCTCTTTCGCCGGCTTCTTTTTTGCGGAGCGCGCTTCGCTCTTTTCTTCTTTGGCGGCGCGGCGCGCGTTGAGCGAGACTTTTACCGGTTTCTCGCTTTCATTGCCGCTCGCGATACGTATTTTGGTGTCGCTCGCGATTTTACCATCAAGCATATTGATAACGCGGCTAGCGTAACTCGTGAGATTCGGATTGTGCGTCACCATGATAATCGTATTGCCTTGCTTGTGAAGCTGCGCTAATTCTTCCATGATGACATGGCTGGAGCGGCTGTCTAGGTTGCCTGTCGGTTCGTCTGCGAGAATAATGCTTGGTTTGCTGACGAGTGCCCGCGCGATCGCAACGCGCTGCATTTGTCCACCAGACAATTGCCACGGCATGTAGTACTCGCGTTCTTGCAGATGAAACGTCTTCAAAATTTCACTTGCGCGCTCCAATCGTTTTACGCGGGAAACACCTTGATAGGTGAGGGGAAGCGCAACGTTTTCGAGTACCGTCAGGCGGTTTATTAAATTAAAACTTTGAAAGACGATGCCGATTTGCGTCGCTCGCGCCCGCGCACGCTGTGCACCCGACAACCGCGCCGCCGATGTGCCGTTCAAAGAATATTCGCCGCTATCAGGCCTGTCAAGTAAGCCGATAACATTAAGTAATGTCGTCTTGCCGCACCCAGATGGACCCATAACGGCGATAAATTCGCCCTGCTCAATTTTCAGGTTCACCGAGTCGAGAACATCGCGCGCCGTGTCGCCGATACCGTAACGCTTAGTGAGCCCTTTCAATTGAATGACGGGCGCTGTGCCAGTTTTCGCAATCATCTCCTTTATTATAAAAGCGTCATGCAAGATAAGGCAACCGTTAAATAATGTATAAAATACAACTTTACGCGGAGAACGGGCGATCCATAGCGTAATGCGTTATACTAAAAATACGCGGAGAGGTGACCGAGCGGTTGAAGGTGCACGCCTGGAACGCGTGTGTGCGAGCAATCGTACCCAGGGTTCGAATCCCTGTCTCTCCGCCAGGGTCTTTATTTGCGTGCTCAATACTATAGCTTAAATTAACTAGTTATCATTATTTCTTAATTTCTTAGCAATTATTGGTTTTACTATGAACGCGAAAAAATACGATACTATTGACAAACGATGCGTTTCGCAGTATAATACGCGACGGCTATGTGCGAGGTGAGCGTAATAGGCAAAACGTAGGTTGCGTGTAATTGTTACTATTGCGGGATGGTAAACATACGCTGGGGCAGCAATTATTAATAAATATAGCGTTTGGTTGGATTGCTGGCGATTCTAGAGGCCGGCAACCTGATCAAGACTAGTCTTATCAGGAAAAGCGATCTCGCGCACCGCAAAGAATAGCTTTCGGGGCTTCTGAAAGTACTTTGCGGAGTTATGCGCGCTCACCCTTGAAGGGAGGGAAATGGAGATCGTAAATCTCACCCCGCACGAGGTGAAGGTCCTCGATGACGACGATAACGTCATCGCGACTTTCCCCAGTAGCGGGGTGGCGCGGGCTAGCCAGCACAATGTGCTGGTAGGCGAGATCGAGTCGATCCCGGTCGTTAAGACCGAGTTCGGCGAGGTTCTTGGCCTGCCCGAGCCCGCTGAGGGCATCGTTTACATCGTGAGTCGTATCACGATTGAGGCGGCGCGCGCCCAGGGCCGCTCAACGGACGATCTGCTCGTCACGAGCGGGGCTGTCCGCGACAGCCAGGGCCGGATCATCGGCTGCCGCGCGTTCGCGCGGCTCTGATGCCCTCGGCGCCAACTGAACGGGCAGTAAACCCGGACATGATGGATTTTGGTATTTGCTAAAATTCATTCGCCTGTATCTAGGCTAAAGCCGTTGAACGCATGTGAAATAGTTCGCTACTTATAAGCATTGCGCCACTGGCATGATTCACCCAGTTTCCCCGCGCTGGTTTCTCAAAAGCGGGGAATATTCCTTGAATACTTGTGTTTGCTAATAAAGTATTGTTGACAGACATAAGCAGTTAAGGTGCTAAAGATAAAAAGAGCAACTGGGCGTTTAAGTAAGACAATTTTATGAATTTAATCTCAAAACTTATACTGATCTTGCTAGCCCCCCCTCTTTTCCTCCTTATTTCTTGAGGCATATCAAACTAAAACGAAGCACCCAATAAAGGCGCATACGTACAACAGCTAATTTGAGAAGAGATGGTCCGTCTTAACTTGTTGTATAAAGAACAAGGCGCTCGAAAATGGGTATGACGTAGCGGAGCGATACTTGCAAAACCTACGTACATTTGACCTGCATCCATACGACAGCAGCTCAGAGGATGTTACCGTTGAAGAACTATACGAAGGGCTGTTACGGACGGTTTATGATTTCGACATGTCGGACGGTGCACGCTACTCGCTTGATAGAGGCCGTCGGACGGCGCGATTAACTCACAGAATTGGCGATTATGCATCCCAGCATGCGTAGATAAAATGATATAATACGATCATGAAACATGCGTTTAAGCCGCAACGGATTTTGTGGGTTGATTTGGAAATGACGGGACTTGATCCGGTACACGATGAGATTTTAGAGGTGGCGGCGATTGCAACTGATTGGGATTTTCGTGAGATTGCAACGTTTGAGGGCGTTGTGTGGCATGAACCGACAAAATTAAAGCGATTGCTTGACCGCAATGCGGCGTTCTGGGATGCGAACCCTAAGGCGCGGCGCGGGCTTGAGGCGCAAAATGATAGCGGCAAAGCGCTCGCGGCGGTTGAGCAGGATTTGCTAGCATTCTGTGATGAACATTTTGCAAATGAACCGAAAATTTTGCTTGGCGGTAATTCAATCCACCAGGATCGGCGATTTATTGACCAATGGTGGCCAGCGGTGTCAAGGCGATTGCACTACCGGATGCTTGATGTAAGCGCATGGAAAGTGGTGTTTGAAGGAAAATTTGGGAAAAAGTTTGCAAAGCCAGAAGAGCATCGAGCGCTTGATGATATTCGCGGTAGTATTCAGGAATTACAATATTACTTAAAGAAAGTGAAGATGTAGGCGATGGAGGCAACGGCACTTAGCGATATATGGCGCGATATAGAAACGACCGAGCCAAGCGATCGACGAAAGTTAGCAAAAGAGCTGGAATTGCCGGATTTACAAGCGCGCGTGTTAGTACAGGATCGGCAGTTATCTCAGGCGATTGAAGGCGACGATTGGCTGCTGATTCAATTAGAGCTACCGGAAGTGAAGCGGCGCGATGTCGTATTACGCAATCTGACACTGCTGCTTGGCGCATCGCAGATTGTGACAATTCACGCCGGTGCGCTTGATGCGGAGATTGCTGAGCGGGTACAAACGCGCCATCGCGAGTCGCTGACACCATCGTTGATCGCGTCAATCATTTTGCAGTACACCGTGGAGCAGTTCACGCCGATTCTAAATAAAATTGATGATGTGACCGACCAGTTGGAAGATACAATGATTCGTACGCCGCAGCGCAAGCAGGTGCAGCAGCTATTTATGTACAAGCGGCAGTTGGCGGACTTGCGTAAAGTAGTATTATCACTGATGAATACACTCAACGGTTTAAGTAGTGGGCGTTATGAGCTGTTTGAGGAGCGCTATGAATTGTACGCGCGTGATAGCTACGACTATGCCTGGCGTACGCACGAGCTGATTGATACGATGCGCGATTTGCTAACGAGTGCGCTTGATATGTATTTGTCGGTGGTATCAAACCGTATGAACGACGTTATGAAACGCTTAACGCTGGTGACAACGATTTTTATGCCGATCTCGTTCTTGACTGGGCTTGGCGGCATGAATTTTTCGCAGCTGCCGTTTCATGATGATACAGCGTTTGTAATTATCATGGTACTGATTGTTGTTATGCCGCTCTTGATGGTGTGGTATTTCGTATGGAAAAAATGGCTATGACACACAAAGACTTAGAGACGTTTTTGTTAAGCTTGCCAGGTGCATGGCTTGATTATCCGTTTGGCGAATCGCCGGCAGTATATAAGGTTGGACATAATGATATACCAGGGCAGCGCGAAAAGATGTTTGCACTCATTGCCGAGGATTCTCAACCGCTGCGCGTGAGTCTGAAATGCGATCCGCAGTTGTCGTTGCATTTACAACAGAAATACGAAACGGTGCAACCAGGATACCACCTGAACAAAAAACACTGGATCACGATAATTTGCAGCGGGCAATTGAGCGACGACGAGATTAAAGATTTGGTGCGGTTGAGCTATCGGTTGGTGACTGAGTAACTATTGTTTGGATGCGCTAAATTTGCTGTAAGACGCGAGAATCGTGTCGATGCTCGTGATCGACGAGTTGCAAAACGCAGCGATTGATTTATTATTGCCGCTACTGCGTTTGAGTTTGTTGACTTGGCTTTTGAGGATTGATAGTTCGTAAGTCATTGCGGTAGTATAGGTGCGGTCAAGCGTACCTTTTTGGTGGGCGTCGTCGAGCTTTTTCTGCAACTTTTCGAGATACGCTTTTTCCTCCTTTTTAACAGAGCCTGAAGATTTGAGTTTGCGCTCTTTTATGATAGAGTCAAGCTGCGATTTCATAGAAGTGAGCGTGGAGGATAATGAGGCGTTTGCTTCAGAGATTTCAAGCTGGGTGAGCTTGGTAGTTTCGTTTTTCGAGACGCTAGACAGTGTGTTGATACGATCGGAGATAGTTGGGATTTGCCCGTTGGCGTCCGGTCCTTGGCTGCTTACCATCACGACGAGCAGCACGATTGCGGATACGATCGCGGCGCCAATCAACCCGAAAACAGCAAACCGGTTGACGGTACGCTCCTCAAGTGGGGCAATCCGGTTGAGATAGTCGACAGTCGTGTAATCGTCAGGCGTCGCTGCTGCTGCTGGAGAGTTGAAATTATTGAGTGCTGGATTGGAAAACGGCGCTGGGTTTGAGCTTAAGCTTGGATTCGGATTTGAGCTCAGGTTTTGCGCCGGCTGCGATTGATACGGTGTTTGCAATGGCTGCGGACGGTATGAAGTTTGTGCTGGTTGCGGTATTTGCTGTGCTGGCTGTGGCCGCGGCTGAAGCGCCTGCAACTGCGGGTAGCCTGTCTGAGGCCGGGGCGTCAGTTCTGGTATTGGCTGCGGCGCTGAACTACTTGGCGCGGCGTATAGGTTCTGATTTGAGTTTTGACTCGGCGTTGGATTGAGCGGCGGCAGCGATGAAGATCCCTGCGGCTGTTGAGGGTTTTGTAGTGAACGATAGGGATCTTGCGGATTCATATGACTCCATTTAACCATAATCGATAACAGAGGTAAAGGGTGATATAATAAATTCTATGGATGCCAAAGAGGAGGTGCGCGCGCGGCTGAATATTGAAGATGTGATCGGCGAGTATGTACAGCTGAAACGGGCGGGGCGCAGCTTCAAGGGATTAAGTCCATTTACAAGCGAAAAGACGCCAAGTTTTTTCGTGAGTCCCGATAAAAATATTTGGCATGATTTTAGCAGCAACAAGGGTGGCGATGTGTTTGCGTTTGTAATGGAAGCCGAGGGTATGGACTTTCGCCAAGCGCTGGAGTTTTTAGCAAAAAAAGCAGGCGTTGAGTTGAGCGATTATGAACCAGCGCATGCTAAAGAGCGCGCAATGCACAAGAAGCGTTTGCTTACGGCAAATCAATTGGCGGCGCGATTTTATCAGCAGTGTTTGTTGCACAACCAACACGCGATGAAATACGTATTTCGCGTGCGCAAGCTGTCTAAGCAGGTCGTGGCAGATTTTCAAATCGGCTACGCGCCCGATAGCGGCGAAGCGCTCGTACGTGCTCTGGATAAAAAAGGATTTTCGCGGCGCGAGCTTAATGATGCCGGTCTGCTCAATCGTTTCGGCGGCGATATGTTCCGCGGGCGGATGATGGTGCCGCTGATGGACTCAAGCGGTCAGGTGATTGGCTTTACCGGGCGAATTATCGGCGATGTACCGAACGCGCCGAAATATTTGAATACGCCGCAGACGTTGCTTTATGATAAAGGGCGGCATATTTTTGCGCTCAGCCAGGCAAAACAGGCGATTCGCCAAGCGGGATTCATTGTGATGGTTGAGGGGAATCTTGATGTCGTAAGCAGTCATCAAGTAGGTGTTAAAAATGTCGTCGCAACCGCTGGTACAGCAATGACCGAGCAGCACATTCGCGCCGTGAAGCGCCTAACAGGAGATGTACGGCTATCGTACGATGGCGACAAAGCAGGCGTAGCGGCAACGGAGCGTGCAATTACGCTGGCGTCGCAGGCGGGCGTCGAGCTGACGATTATTAGTTTGCCGGAGCAGTATAAAGACCCTGACGAGCTAATTCAGGCAGACGTAAGCTTGTGGCAGCGGGCAATCGATACGGCAGAACCAGCGGTCGACTGGATACTACGGCAGTATGCGGCGCGGTTGGATTTAGACACAGCGGCAGGCAAACGTAATTTTACTACTGCAGCACTTGGCGTGATTCGCCTCTTGAGCGACCCGGTGGAGCAAGAATACTATCTAACGCGGACGGCAGAGCTGGCGCAAACGAGTGTTGAGACAGTGCGTGCAAAATTTGCAGGCGGCAAGACGCGCGAGAAACCACTTAAACCAGTTGCGCAGTCGGCGCAAGCGGTGGACGATGATGTATACATTAAAGAGGATAATGCGCTTGCATTAGCGTGCTGCGATCTACGTTGCCGCGACATGCTGCGCCGCATTGACGCCGCACATTGGCATGAGGCGTCTCGGCGTGTGCTTGCTTTATTCCTACAGTCGCATGACGAGATTGTTCAGGCGGTGCCGAAGGAGTTGCAAGAATATGACATCTATGTAAAAATAGTACTATTACGCGCCGAAGAGCGGTATGCAGCTTGGAGCGGCGAGGATCGCCAGCTTGCGATGAGGCAGTTGCTGCAGCAGATAGAACATGAACATGCGAAACAAACACAGGACAGCTTACTCGCGCAGTTGCGAGATGCCGAAGCAGCCGGCGATGAGCCGGCAGCGGAGCGTTTGCGAACTGCGCTCAATAATATAATCAAGGAGAGAGCACGTGGCAAACGATGACAATCAAGCGCAAGTAAAAAAAACAATTCCCGCAGCACCGGCGGATGATTTTTCAAACCAGGATTTTGACGGGCCGGCCGCTGATGAATTAATGGACGAAGATACGCCGGAAGATGTTTTGAACGCGCACCAGTATTTTGATGACATCTCAGATGATTCGGTGCGCCTGCACTTGCGCGAAATTGGTAAAATTCCGCTGCTCAGCGCCGAAGAAGAACTAGCGCTCGCCCAGCGCGTGAAAGATGGCGACAAAAAAGCGAAGGATAAAATGGCGGAAGCAAATATGCGCCTTGTTGTGTCAATCGCAAAGCGCTACAGCGGACGCGGGCTTGATTTTCTTGATTTAATTCAGGAAGGACACACGGGACTATTGCGTGCTGTCGAGAAGTTTGATCCAGATAAGGGATTCAAGTTTAGCACCTATGCTACCTGGTGGATTCGCCAAGCGATTACGCGCGCCATTGCCGACCAGGCGCGTACGATTCGTATTCCTGTCCATATGGTTGAGACGATTAACAAGCTGCTGCGTACGCAGCGCCGCATGACGCAAGATCTGAACCGCGAGCCAACAATTGAGGAGCTCGCCAAAGAGCTTGATATGGAGCCGGATAAGGTTGAGTATGTCATGAAGATCAAGCAAGATATTTCCAGCCTTGATGCGGGCGTTGGGCGCGACGGCGAAGAAGACGGCGAGTCGGTGCTAGGCGACTTCATTGAAGATGAAGACACGATTAGTCCGGAAGAAGCAGCATCAAACGAGCTATTAAAAGAACAAGTGCAAGACTTGCTCGGTACGCTGAGCGACCGCGAACAGAAAATCATCCGTATGCGTTTCGGGCTAGATAATGGCAAAAGCCACACGCTAGAAGAAGTCGGGCAAGAGTTTGCGGTGACGCGCGAGCGCATTCGCCAAATTGAAGCAAAAGCTCTCGCTAAATTACGCAAGCACAAAGATGCGAAAAAATTATTTGAATATTTGCGCTAGGAGCGCTGCGCCCGCCGCTTAACAATCCGGAGCACCCTTTAGTGAGAGCGCTCCGTTTTTTTGTAATTCGTCTGGCGTTTAATCTAAGCAGTCTACTAGTACAGCGTAGACGACGTATTAGCAGGCGCAATCGACGGATCGCTAAGTGCGATAAGAAAAGCAGCGATAAAGATGATCCCCGCAATAAAGCCAATCACAACCTCAATAATTCCCCAAACCAAACTCACTGTGCCGATCGTGGTAGGCATACCGGCTTCTCGCGACTTGTTGCGCGATAAAATGCCGAGAATGAGCCCGCCGATCCCGATACCAAGCACGTTAAGAACGATGCCGATGATACCGAGGTTCTGCCCTGGATTTTCGTATGCATACCCTGGCTGCGCATAGGGTTGTTGATACGGCTGGCCGGTGCTGGGCATTTGATACTGTTGGTAGGGCTGTCCTGCCGGCGGAACGTAAGCTGGTTGCGGCGGCACAGGTGGAGCTGGTTGCGGCGGGGTTTGCTGCGTGTTTTGTTGTGTTTTGTTACTCATACTAATTCTCCTTTACATCGTATTGCATTTAATTATAGCGTACCGGCGGCTAAAAATGGATAATGGCGCAAATCTGGTCAAGCTGTTGGTGTAAATTATCAATCGTGCCGTCGTTATAAACATAGTAATCGGCGATGGCAATCGGGCCGCCCTTTTCGAGATTCTCAATCTCCGCCCAGTCGCGTGAGCTTGCTTCTTCAACGGTAAGCGGACGAACGGGGCGCGTTGTTAGGCGGTGGTGACGCAGGCGTTTGGGCGCGACGATCGCCACGACGGTGAGGGCGCTAGAAAATTCGCGTTTTAAGGCTTTATACTCCGTCCACGTATATAATCCATCAGCGACGATGTGCCGCTGCCCGGCGTTAATGAGATTGTGAATCTCGCGAATGATGCGCTTCACGACGAAGTCTTTGCCTTCGCGCGCGCGAATGTCCTCACGGAAAGCGCGCTCGTTAGCCTCGCTCCAGTCGATACCGGCTTCTTTCATAGCGCTTAAGATAACGCCGCCGAAGTACACGCGCGGGTAACCTTTGTTGATAACGTAGCTTGCGGCTTCGGACTTGCCGCTGCCTGTTAGTCCAACGAACGCGATAATTTTGATGTTTGCGGGAATTTCACTCATAACTTTATCATATCAGATATAATAAGAGTTATGGCGAAACGCTTCGTAATCATTGACGGCAAAAGCGTATTTTATCGCGGTTACTATGCGATGCCGAATCTGTCGACGGCGGACGGTACGCCGACGGGCGGCGTGTATGGATTTGCCGCGCTGAGCCTTGAGCTGATTCGGCAAATCCAGCCTGATTACGTATGCGTGGCATGGGATAAACCGAAAACAAATATTCGTAAGCGTCTCGAAATCTACCCCGAGTACAAAGCCGGGCGTAAGCCGGCGCCACTGGATTTTTACGCGCAAATTCCGATTTTGCACGAACTGCTTGATGCGTTTGGCTGGCCGCTCTACGAATTTGACGACTACGAAGCAGATGACATTATGGCGACGCTTGACCGCCAGGCAGAGGCGCGCGGCAATATCGAGACCTATTTAATTACAAGCGACTTGGATGCGCTGCAAATTTTGGACAATAATACGTTTTTGTATGCATTAAAAAAGGGCGTGTCAAACATTGATAAATTCGACGTGGCGGAATTTGAAGCGCGCTACAAGATTCGAATTGATCAATTCCTTGATTTGAAGAGTTTGAAAGGCGACTCAAGCGACAATATTCCCGGTGTCGCGGGCGTTGGCGAGAAGACGGCAACGCAGCTGTTGCAGCAATTTGATACGCTTGACGGCATTTACGAGCATCTTGATGACGTGAAAGAAAGCGTGCGCAAGAAATTAATTGCAGGTAAAGACTCGGCCTATATGAGTAAACGGCTTGCAGCGCTGATGTTTGATGCGCCGGTGGCGCTGGATTTACCGGCGATGGATATCGCGCGGCTTGATACGGCGAAACTGAAGGCGATGTTGGTGAAGTTGGAATTTCGCAGCCTGCTGCGCAAATTGCCGGACGCAATGAAAGATGACACACCGGCAGCGGTACTCGACACGAATGATGTTGAAGAAATCGAACCAGGCACAGCGCAGGCGGTTTTGATGATGGCGCCGGAATTAGTAGTTTGGGCTGACGGCGACGACGTGTGGCTTAGCCACGAGCGTGCTAAGGCTGCGCGCCTCCCTCGCGCCGATGTGGCGAAAATCCTTACTCACGTACCAATAGTCGGACATGATGTAAAAAAGTTTTTGAAGCAGCTGCTTGCCGACGGAATCACAACGTTGCCAGAAGTACAACATGATACGGCGCAGGGCTCGTTCCTCCTAAATCCGTTGCGAAAATCACGTCGGTTGGAGGATTTAGTTGGGCTAGAGTCAATTGATAGTCCCAAAAATGCCGTTCGCGCGATCTGGGTGTTGTATGATGAACAGCGGCAAGCATTTGAAGCACTGCCTGACTTGTCGCGCGTGGCGCACGAGATGGACTTTCCGCTGATTGCGATCCTGGCGCGCATGGAACATCAGGGGATTCGCTTGGACGCGGGCGTGCTTGATGCGATGAACACAAAATTAACTCGCGAAATTGCGGACGTGCAGGCGCAGGTGCACGATATGGTCGGCTACGAATTTAACGTTTCCAGCCCGATGCAGCTGTCTGAAGCGTTATTTACTAAGCTCCAATTGCCGACCGCTGGAATCAAAAAAGGGCGCACGGGATATAGCACCGGGCAAAAAGAATTGGATAAATTGCGCGGGCAGCATCCAATTATTGAACTGATTGAACGCTACCGCGAGCTAACGAAATTACAAAATACGTATGTCGCGACATTGCCGCAGCAGGCTGACGAGCGCGGCTATGTGCATACAACATTTAACCAAGATGTTGTGGCGACGGGGCGTCTGAGCAGTACCGACCCGAATCTGCAGAATATTCCAATCCGTACGGCACTTGGACGACACATTCGCGATGCATTTGTGCCGGCAGACGGAAATATGTTTGTAAACGCTGATTATTCACAGTTTGAACTGCGTCTTGCAGCGGTGATGGCGGGCGAGCAGAGTATGATAGACGATTTCAACAGCGATACCGATATTCACGCTAAAACTGCTGCTGAAGTGTATGGCGTACCGCTTGATGACGTGACGCCTGCGCAGCGCCGGCGCGCCAAAGTAGTGAATTTTGGCGTGTTGTACGGCATGAGCCAGCATGGGTTAGCGGCCGCGGCGCATATGAATTACGCTGAAGCGCAGCATTTTATTGATGAATATTACCGTATGCATCCAAACCTGAAAGCGTATATGGCGGATACGATTCGAAAGGCGCACGACGACGGTTTTGTTGAGACGCTGTTTGGGCGCCGCCGCTGGACGCCCGATGTGAAGTCGAGTAATTTTGCTGTGCGCAACGCGGCAGAACGTGCTGCCGCAAATATGCCGATTCAGGGCACGGAAGCTGATCTTATGAAACTTGCGATGATAAAAATACAACAGTTACTTGACCGCGATTACCCCGAGGCGCGGCAAATCCTGCAAATTCACGACAGTATCTTGGTTGAGTGCCCGCGCGCTGAGGCGAAGGCAGTTGCGGCGCTTCTGGTCGACGCGATGGAGCAGGTCTATCCCAAACTCGGCGTTCGCTTGCGGGTTGATGTGAAAATTGGCGCGCATTGGGGTGATGTGTAACATTTGCACGATAATACCCGCAAAAACTATGGACTTTTTGCCAGGAAAAGCGTATGATGTAGGTGTCATTTTAACATAAGACAAAAGAGGCATTGGTATGTATAGCTCACCAGAAAACCCATTCAGCAACGGTAACACGCTAGGGGAGGGTGATGATGCATACGCCGAAACAATAGCGTCGACAGAGCTATTATCGCGCGAACGGCAGAATAGCTTAACGCTTGACTATGCGGATGTATTGCGGCAAAACGGCACACTTGATCATCATATTGAAGCTTTTGCGGCATATATCGATGGGCGCGAAACAACGGGCGAATCGCTTGGCTTCTCATTTGGTCAGTTCGTAGCAAAAGATAGCAGTATTGTTGAAGTACGAAACGATGGGAGCAGGAAAGATGAGCCGGACGGCTCTGGTTGGTGTATTACCCGCACTCGGGAAGGTGATGACGGATCAGTTCTTATCGGGACGGATCCTGTAGTAAGCAAGCAGACAAATACCCTTTTGCCGCCGCCATTGGGACCGAATGATGTCGCGTCAATTGAAACGCTAAACTGTGAAGGCGGCACGACATATGAAGTTATATCGCTAAAAGATGAGCGTGGGTTTGTCGTTACCGATTCAAGCGGCAGCTTATATCTGCCGCTTGATGCCGTCATGTCGCGTATTAATGACTATAATAATATTGATGCGGCGCTGAGTGATGTTTGTGCTAAACCGGAAGTAAACCAGTACGCGCCGATAGGCTGGCAGCATACAATCTGATTGACTTTTTACCCTAAGAATGTAAATATATTGATATGTATCGAGGATCGCGGCCGAGAATTTTACCTGTGTTTATCACGATCGTTGTGGTTGTGATTGTAATTGCTGTCGCTGTGACGTTTGTGCGCTCTATGCTGCAGGGCAGCACGCCAAACGATAACCAGCAATCTGATCAGGCGCAAAAGCAAACACTGCAAATGGCGGCGGTTAGCCAAGATGCAACGCGCAGCGTGCGCTGGACGGTACGCGGACCGATTGTCGCCGATGAGAAGTTCAAAAGCTATCAAATTGTTATTACGCCAACTGCCCGAACCTACACGGTTTACAACGGCTATCTCGACAAGGTTGAGAGCCAAAAAACCTACGACAACAATGCGACGGCGTATGAACAATTTACGTATGCGCTTGATAAAGCAAACATTGGCGTAGTGCGCGGCAAAGAAGACGATTCAGATATCCGCGGCGTGTGCGCTACGAACGGTATCGTGTATAAATTTGAAACGGTCAACGGCGCGACTGCCGATCACACGGTGTGGGGTTCAACCTGCAAGGATTCGCCGGGCACGCTTGGCGCCGACCCCTTGAAAATTCATGCGCTTTTTGTGAACCAAATTCCTGAATTTAAGTCGAGCTTTAACAACATTTATTAAAAGAAAGGCGGGCATGCGCGGCGTTATTTTCGATTGTTTTGGAGTATTGTGCGGCAGTAGTTTTGAGGTGTTGGCGGCGAAATGCCAGCCGGAGCGCGTGAAGGAGTTGCGCGATCTGAACACGCAGGCAGACTACGGATATATTTCGAGTGCGGAGTATGTACGGGGTGTAGCAGCAGTGCTTGGCTGGACGATTGACGAGGTGAGAGTAACGCTTAAGCAAGCGCGCGTACGCAACGAACCGCTTATTACGTATGTAAAGCAATTGCATGCCGATGGCATACCGCTCGCACTTTTAAGCAACGTGAGCAGCGGCACGCTAGATGGACTATTTGCACCAGGCGAGCTTGATGATATGTTTGATGTAAAAATCCTATCGTTTGCCGAGGGCTTAGCGAAGCCGAATCCAGCGGTATTTACGCTTGCGGTGGAGCGGCTCAGTATGCCGGCGGGCGATTGCGTCATGGTTGATGATAAGCCAGAGAACTGCGACGGCGCCGAAGTAGCGGGGCTTTCATCAATCTTGCATACATCAAACGCCCAGACGATGGCAGCAGTTCAGGCATGGCTTGAGGCGGCGCATGCCTGAACTGCCCGAAGTTGAAACAATTCGCCGCGGGCTCAACCGGCTAATTACTGGCAAGATGATCGCGCAGGCGCACCACTGCGATTCGCCAAAAAGTTTCCCGAACGATCCGACAGCGGTCGCGCACTTTTTGCATAACGCTCGCGTCATAGCGGTACGGCGGCGCGCAAAAGTTTTGCTCATTGAGCTAGACACGCACTATACGCTTGTCGTTCATCTAAAAATGACAGGGCAGTTAGTGTTTGTTGGTGCGGAGCGTTGGGGTGGCGGACATCCAACGGATAGTTTGATCCACGAGCTACCCGATCGCCATACGCGCGTTATTATTGATTTTACTGATGGCTCGCAGCTCTTTTTTAACGATATGCGCAAGTTCGGCTGGATGAAATTGTATCCGACGGCAGAGGTGTCAGATATGTCATTTATGCGCCGCGTTGGTCCGGAGCCGCTTGGTGATTCTTGTGGCTCGGCGGCGTTTATTTCGCGCATTCGCCACCGTAATAATACGACTATTAAAGCCGCAATTCTCGACCAGTCGGTTATTGCTGGCGTCGGTAATATTTACGCCGACGAATCGCTGTGGCAAGCGCGTATTCATCCGGCGATGCGCGTACATGCGCTGAGCGACGCGCAGCTCACTGTACTGCTTACGAGCATCAAAAAAGTTTTAGCGCTTGGTATTGAAATGGGCGGCAGTACTGATAAAAATTATGTTGATGCCGAAGGGAATAAAGGCAACTATTTGCAGTTTGCGCATGTTTTCCGCCGTGAGAACCAACCTTGCCAGCGCCATCCTGACAGTACTATCCAAAAAATTCGCGTCGCAGGGCGTGGTACGCATATATGCCCGGTATGCCAAGTGCTTCCGTTAGAGTAAATAGTGGTAAAGAAGGGTTAATATGTTTAGCGGCTTAGCCGGTACGCTGTACGAACGAGGTGTAGCGGCGGTATAATAAAGCAGTGATTTATCTTATAACGGGTACAAATGAATACCGCGTGCGACAAGAGATCGCGGCGCTTGCGAAGCGGCTTGGCGTGCGAGCAGAGACGATTGACGCAGATCGGCTTAGCCTAAACAATTTGGCGGATATTGTGCGTGGAGCGAGTTTATTCCACGAAACGCGGCTCGTTGTGCTAAGGCAGTTATCGGAGCATAAGGAGTTGTGGGCAAAGCTTGGCGACTGGGCGCGTGACGTTAGCGCCGATACAACGCTTGTGCTAGTTGAGACAAAACCCGATAAACGCACAAAGGCATACAAAGCACTTACGCGCGCGGGTGAAGTCATCGCCGCCGAGCCGTTAACGGAGCGTACGCGCTCAGCGGCAGAAACGTGGCTGCGAGATTTAGCGCGTGCGCAGGGCGTGAAGATCTCGCGGGCGCAAGCAGCCAATATGGTTTCACGGGCGCTCGTACCGAATGAAACATCGCGGATAGCAGAAGTCGACCAATTACAGCTGGCGCACGCCGTGAAAGCGCTTGTAAACGTTGATACGGTAACAGATGAAGCTATTGCGGCAGTACTGCCGCCGGCGCGCGAATTCTCAGTGTTTGATATATTGGAATTAGCCGCGCGGCGCGATGTGCAGGCGGTGCAAAAAGCGCTTAGCGAATTGCATGCAACTGATGATCCGTACAAGGTGATGGCATTATTGTGGGTGCAGTGGGCGCAACTTGCAGCAGTGATGATGGCAGGAGGCGCTTCGTCCGTGCAGATCGCGAGCGATCTGGCGATCCATCCGTTTGTCGCCAAGAAGCTGCAGGCGCTTGTGCCGTATTTTAATGCGGCAAGCGTACGCGAGTTGACGCAGTTGGCGGCAGAATTAGATTACCAATCAAAAACATTAGCGGCAGCGCCGTGGGATATTATTAATCGGTTTGTACTTACCGTTTCCACGCGAAATTCGCCCCAGGAAAGCGAATAATTCCTGGGGCGAATTGTTTACTGGCGCTGCGGCTCATGCGCTATGTCAATAAACGTACGTTATTTCTTTGTAGCGGTTTTTTTAGCCGCCGTCTTCTTTGCAGCTGGTTTAGCGGTTGTTGTCTTTGCTTTTGCCGCTGGTTTCTTTGCGGCGGGTTTAGCAGCGGGCGCTGCTTTCTCTGTCTTTTTCGCCGTTAGCTTTACGCCGGCAGCTTTCGCAGCTTTAGCGAGCGCAGCTTTACGCCGGCTCGCGGTGCCTTTCTTCAGCAGACCCTTTTTGACAGCGGTATCAAGTTCGCTCTGTGCTTTACTCAGGCTCTCGGCGCTCGGGTTAGCGAGAAACGCTTTGGTTGCTAACTTAACGTCGCGCTTGACGGCGAGATTACGCTCGCGGCGCTTGGCAGTCTGTTTCATGCGTTTAATGGCTGATTTGATGAGTGGCATAGGACTCCTTTACCTCTGTTGTTGCTTGCTATTTACGATCAATGTTAGATTATATCGCAAGTACCTCTGTTTGTAAAGTGGCAGCAATCACTTGACTATTGCAAACCACTTATGGTATAGTGGAAAATGAATAACCGTATAAAACATAAAAATAGGAAACATAATGGCAGATGCGCTCACACAGATCGTCGAAAAGCTGGAAGAAAACAGCAATATTCTCGTGACGGTCAATACAAATCCGACGGTCGACGAGCTTAGCGCGGCGCTCGGTATCACGCTGCTGCTGAATAAACTTGATAAACACGCGACAGCGGTGTTTAGTGGCCACGTGCCGCCGGCGTTAGAGTTTTTGCAGCCCGAAAAAACATTTGAAGGCACCGTTGACAGCCTACGGGATTTCATCATTGCGCTTGACAAAGAAAAAGCCGACCACTTGCGCTACAAAGTTGTTGATGATATGGTTAAGATTTTTATTACGCCGTACCGCACGACGATTAACGAAAAGGATTTGGATTTTAGCCAAGGCGATTATAACGTTGAGGCGGTGCTGGCGATTGGCGTGCGTAGTACGGCAGATTTAGACCATGCGCTTGAGAGCCACGGGCGGATTTTGCACGACGCTGCCGTGACGTCAATTTCGCTGGACGAGCCGTCGCACCTGGGCGGAATTGAGTGGAATAATCCGCGCGCGAGCGGTTATAGCGAACTATTGTATGCGCTTGCCGATGTGCTGGTCGGCGAGAACAAGAAAATGATCGACGAGCAGATTGCGACGGCATTTCTGACAGGCATTGTGGCGGCAACGGAACGGTTTAGCAATAGCAAGACCAGTTCGGCGGTAATGCGGATCGCCGCATCGCTGATGGGGGCGGGCGCGAACCAGCAGCTGATTGCAACTAAACTAGAGGAAGGCGAGAAAAAAGCTCAAGCTGATGAGACTGCTCCGCGCAGCAAAGATGCGCAAGAAGGCGAGTCGGTGCGCGTTTCAGAGATGACAAATGGCAGCAAAACAAAAGCGCCGCAAAAAGCTGCGCAAGAATCCGGCGTCGGGACGCTTGCGATTTCGCACGAACCAGAGGGTGATGTCGACGAAGTGAAGCGGGCGATCGACGAGAAAAATAGCCAAGCGGCTCTGAGCGCCGCCGAAGCGGTGCTGGCTAAGCACGCGCAGCAAGTCGCTGAATTAAATAAAAAAGACGCCATAGCAGCGGAAGAAAAACTGGCTGAGCAATTAGCGGCTGCGACGCCGGCAGCTGTGCCTGTCAGTAAATCTGCTGCGCCATCGGTTGAAGATATTCAACGTGATATTGCGCGCGCAAACGAAACACTTGACGAAGCGGCAGCGCAGCCGGTTATCCAAGAGAGAATCGAGACGCCGAAAACGCAATTGCCCGATGTCGTTGAACCGGCACTTGGCGGTACGCTTAATGCAACGACCGAACAAGCCGCCGAAGATGCGCGCCGCGCAGCCGAAGACGACCGTAACAAAGTAATTTTGAGCCATGACGGCAAAAGTAAATATGCATCCGACGCGCCAAGTACGCAGGCGCCGCTTAATGCCGTGATAGCGCACGCTGACGCTGAACCGTCAGTGCCTGATGTGCTTGCGCAGGGCGCCGTGACTGCGCCAACCGATCACGCGGCGGCAGTACAGCCGCCCGCACCGGTTACGCCAAGTGCAGTCGCGCCGCAGCCCACGCAAGATGATGCACGCGCCGCTGTGAATGCAGCGCTCGCGGGCGCGCCAAGCGGAGCGCCGGCAGCAGACGGGGCGTTACCGCCACCGCCGCCATTGCCGCCGATGCCGGACTTCTCAACATTGCCACCGATGCCGTCAACGAACGATAGCACGTCTGGCGCCGCTGTGCCGGACACGCTTGAGACTGCGTTGCCGCCGCTTCCGCAGCAAGCAGTGCAGGCAGCAGCGCCATCGGCGCCCGCCGATCCAGCACAGTTCCGGATTCCCGGGCAATAAAGGATAAATATGCTTAAAGGAAAATCCCCGCCACTGGTTGTGGCGGGGTTCCTTAACAAGAGAGGAGAGGGGCTAAGACGAACGTCCGCTCTCAAGCTGAGCGCGATCCTGCGCGCTCAGCGCGATGACCGGGTGAACGTCCGGTCCTGTGATGGCTAGGACGAGTCCGACGCACCCGCCGTAATCAGTCGCCTGGTCATAGAGCACGCCAGCGAAGTGCCGCGCTTTTACTCCGCTCGGGGCGTTCTTATAGATTAAGAACGTGACCGATGAAGCGTCAGGTGAAATGTCACGGTCGCGGTCAATGCTCTTACGCTGCACTGGAATAGTGCAGGTAAGGGTATTGCCGCCCTGACGAGACGAAGAGCGCACGTGAATGTTCATATTTACAGTGCGCCCGTTATATGTCGACGGGTCAATAGTTGCCCAAGTGGCCTGGTCATCGTCGCGATCAACTCCGACGAACAGAGGATAGCTCTGTCTTGGCTTGATGCCTGACGCCATCAGCGACTGCGCTACAGTCGGCGTGGTTAGGCGTAAAGAGGTGAGATTGGCGCAGCCGTAAATGGCTGCGCTCAGGATAACAAGCCAGATAGCGAGCATAATCCTTGACGCTCGCTTAAAAGTCTTGAATACTGCCACCCACATTGCGATAATAATCACGAAAGTGATGATAGTAATGGTAACGGCAATGGTCGCGGGCGTCATAATGCCTCTCCTTCTTGAGATAGTTGTTAAGGAACAAGCCTATCGTATCATATTTTTACAATATAGCAACTATAGTATACTGGTAGCATGAACGACAGTATCATCTTGATCGACAAACCGGCTGGCATGACAAGCTTCGGCGTGGTAGCGCGCTTGCGGCGGGTGCTGTCGGCGCGGGCGGGCAAAAAGGTAAAAGTCGGGCACACAGGCACGCTCGATCCGTTTGCGACAGGTTTGATGATTATCGTGACAGGTAAAGCGTGCAAAGATGCTGTGCGCTATACGAAACTTGATAAAGTGTACGAAGCGACAATAAGGCTTGGGCAAACGAGCACAACAGGCGATCCAGAAGGAGAGATTTCGGCGTATGATGGTACTATAGGCGGTGCAGGCGAAGTTTCCTCTAAAACAGCTGCACGCCGGACGGATGAGTCTACTCAAACCTCAGATTATTCCGCCAAAAGACCCGCCGCGCCGCCTCTTACGCAAATTCAGACAGTGCTCGCGCAATTTACCGGCGAAATCAAGCAGCGCCCGCCGATTTTTAGCGCGATCAAAGTTAACGGCCAGCGAGCCTACAAACTTGCCCGCGATGGCAAGGAGGTCGAAATTCCCGAACGAACCGTACAGATCTACGCGCTTGAGCTATTGTCGTACAACTACCCGGAGCTTGTAATTCGCGCGCATGTGTCGAGCGGCACGTATATCCGCAGTCTAGCGGTCGACATTGGCGCGGCACTCGGAACGGGCGCATATTGCCAGAAACTACGACGGACGAGAATCGCCGATTACGACGTCGCAGCGGCGCAGCAATTGCGCGATTTTGGCGTTATAGACTGAAAAGGTGTGGATAACCCCTTAATCAGGCGGAGCAGATTAGCATGAATACGTCTTTGAGTAGACAAATGATAGCGTGTTCTATGGTGTTGCCCACTGACTCCATGCCGTCTGCTCGCTTGCAGAGAGCGAGATCGCTCGGGCAACAGCGTCCGCAATGGTCTTTGCGTTAATTACAACGGTTTGCCCGACCTCAAGCGACGGTGCACCAGCTGCGCTAACTATATACGATTCAGCAGCGGCGCGTTGCTCGGGCGATAACGCCTGCTTGTTTGCCTGTAGATATTTTGCGATAGCGGTACGAGCGTGAAATGTGTACGAGTCGCCAGGGTTCGCGGTTGCGCTATAATCGGCACTCGCTGTTGTAGCTTGTGTTTGTTGCGTGCTTTTTGCTGGTGCATTATTTTCCCTAGACTTGTCAGATTCACGCGATTGTGCCACCGAAGCTGTACTAGCATTTTGCGCGTCTATTTTCACACCGGCATGCTGTAGTGCTGCGATAACATCTGCGCGAGAAATCGTGACAGCCTGTCCGACATCTAATAGAGGCGATCCGGCATTATTTGTCAACTCTACCTCGGCTTGCAGCGTCTGCGCGGTGCTAACCTGAAGTTGCTGATTAGCAACGACAGACGAGACCGCTTCGCGCGCAAATAACGTATACGAACTACCTGCGCTCGCTGTGTACGCAAACGTATCGCCTGTTTCTTTGGCTGCGCTCGTATCGGTCGTCTTTTCTGATGTTTTTTCTACCGGCTTATTATCCGCTTGCGCTGTTTGCGTTTGTTTGGCTGCTGGCGCGGTTGTATTTGCGGTTGACTGCTTTGTTTCTGCTGCTTGCTTAGGTTGTTCCGGTTGCGGCTCGCTTGTTTTCTTCTCGCTTGCCGGTGCAACAGACGCTTCTGGTTTCGCTTGCAGTACAGGCGAATTTTGCGTTTCACCGGTAGCTGCCTCTACCTTTTTCTTCAGCTGCGGCTCAGTAGTAGCGCGCTTCTTTGCCGGCTCGGCATGCGCGTTGGCGTTACCGTTTTGCCCAGCGCTGAACAACACACCTTTCTGGCGCAACACCGTTACCGTTGATAATCCCACCAATATGACAGCGCATATTATAGCCACCCGACGCTGATTCAATCGAAACTTCCGCATCGTTTTTCCTTATACCCCACTAACTTTTTATAAAAGTAAGTAGTTTCATAGTAGCACTAACGGCAGGACGTTTTCAATAAGCTTTGACGATTTGGCAGAATAATGAGCCTGGATATTTACAAAACATATGTATTGTGATATAACGAAAAAGAGTAATACAAAAGGAAGTGACCGTGGAAGAGATAAATCTGTACGACCTATTGAGGTTTTATATTAAAAAATGGCTAACGATAGCGATTTTCGTCATGATCGGCGGAATCGTCGGTATCGCATATACGTACTACATTCAAACGCCGCAATACGAAAGCAAAGCGACACTACTATTGGTGGGGACGGATCATACGTCGGGCAACCAGGAATCAGTGGCGCTAAACAACTACGTGGAGCTATTTAAATCGCGCCGCGTGCTTGATACGGTCATCGCCGACCAAGGGTACGATAAAGATTACGATACGCTCGTATCAAACGTAACGGCGCGGGGCACGAAAAGCACGGATATTATAAATGTATCAATCAAGACGCCCGACGCGAAGCAAAGTAAGGCGCTGCTTGAAAGCGCAATTGAATCATTCCGCAATGAAGCCAAAGAACTGTACGGCAATAGCAGCATCAAAATCAACACGGTCGATGCTGCCAGTACGCCGAAAACGCCGTCAAACGTACGCCCAGCGATTCAAATCGGGCTTGCTACCGCTGCTGGATTTATGCTCGCGATCATCGGACTATTCTTCGTCTACGATTACCGCCACTCGCAGCCAAAGGCGGCGAAAGCAGATGAGCCGCGCAGTAATGAGCTAGCGCAGCCAAAAGATCAAACGGACGACGAGCCGGAAACTGATACTGCAAAGGAAGACACTCGCTGCACCACGATTTCGCATTTTTACACTGGTGGAGCATACGAAAAAGAGTAGAGCAGAGGGACATTTACGCTATGTATGTACGTTTTGGAAAACGAGTATTTGACATTATCATTGCGCTACCGGCACTTGTCATATTGTCTCCGCTGATGATCAGTGCAGCAATATGGATAAAACTTGACTCAAAAGGCTCAATATTGTTTCGTCAACCGCGCGCAGGTCAAGGAAACGTGCCATTCATCGTCTATAAGTTTCGCTCTATGGCGCAAACTGCGCCAAGTGATATGCCGACTAATGATTTTAAGAACGCCGATGCATATATTACACGGTCTGGTAAGGTTTTACGCAAACTTTCTATTGACGAATTACCCCAACTGCTCAATGTTATTAAAGGTGATATGAGTATTGTTGGTCCGCGACCAGTCGTCCTAACGGAAAAGAGGCTCCTTAGCTTGCGCGCAAAGCATGGTGCAACAGCGGTAAAACCAGGAATCACTGGCTGGGCGCAAATAAACGGTCGCGATGAACTGACACCCGACAAAAAGGCAAAGCTTGATGGGTTTTATGCTAAGCATGTTAGTTTTGCGTTTGACGTAAAGTGCATATTGATGACCGTATGGACGGTTGTTTCGCTAGCGGGTCATTCCGAGGGGTATGAGAGTGACGCAAACAAAGAAAGTCAGAAATTAAGCGTGGAAAAGTAAGTATATGAGCAAAAAGATACTTTTCACGTCGCATACCGCAAACTTCCAAAAATTCAACCGACCGTTCATGCGTATGCTACGGGAGAGCGGTTGGGAAGTACATTATGCGTCAATGGGCGAAGAAGAGATTCTAGACGCTGATAAATCGTTCATCGTTCCGTTTACGCGTAGTCCGTTCACTATTAGCAATATTCGCGCATACAAACAGTTGAAACAAATTATCGACCGCGAAAACTATGATATTATTCACACGCACACACCTGTCGGAAGCGTAGTGACCCGCTTGGCGGCACGACGTGCCCGCAGCCGAGGAACGCGCGTTATCTATACGGCGCATGGCTTTCATTTTTTTACAGGTGCGCCGCTGCTAAATTGGCTAATTTATTATCCGGTTGAACGGTTTATGGCACGACATACCGACACGCTCATCACGATTAACGACGAGGACTATAAACGGGCGAAACGTGCATTCAAGACAGATGTCCGCTACGTGCCTGGAGTGGGAGTTGATCCTGAGCGGTTCAAGCCGCGTCTTACAAAAAAACAGCGCAATGACTTGCGCCGGTCGCTCGGACTTAAGTCAGACGATTTCGTGATGATTTATCCAGCGGAGCTTAATAAAAATAAAAACCAAACCATGCTCATAATGGCGATGGAAAAACTTACCGCTACAAATCCGCACATTCATCTACTCCTGCCTGGTCAAGACAGCATGAATGGTTTTCACTCAAAACTCATTAAGGAAAAGGGTTTGCAAAATAATATTCACTTGCTGGGTTATAGAGCTGATA
>ERZ772964.61-NODE-61-length-59906-cov-14.1156_pt1 | contig 59906 bp, 50 predicted proteins | sample MGYA00580675_ERZ772964 | MGnify/ENA primary metagenome ERZ772964 (study PRJEB29015, sample SAMEA2737941) | human oral metagenome | biome: human oral; feature: human-associated habitat; material: dental | place: China | collected 2139 ... | reverse complement strand
CAGGGCTAGCAAAGATAGCGTGGTCCACGTCGAGGCCTTCCGGCAGTTGGTTGTGTAGCAACTCCCATCATCAGAGGGCCTCGACCCCCACCCTGGCACCCACACGCCCAAACCCACCCCCTCAACCGCGAAGAGCCGGCAAACATAGGAGAATCAACGGACTCGTCGAGCTCCAGCGACGCATCGCCCAGGGCCTTGCGCAACCGCGACCACTACCGCCTCCGCATGCTCCTCACCGCCGGAGGACTCACCCACTCCGCCTCAGATAGGAAGAGCCGGTTATGGTTGGTTCTTCCCGGTGGTCGTTTGAGAACATCGTGGTTGGACCAGGCCGCCTTCGTAAGCGGCCACGATCAGTTGCGCCCTGTCGCGGGCGTCAAGGTTCTTCAGTAGTGCGGCGACATGAGATTTCAATGTGGAGTGCGTGATATGCAGGGCGGCCTCGATCTCCGCATTGGACATTCCAGTGGCGATGAGCGTGAGGACCTCGGCCTGGCGAGGGGTCAGTTTTTCTTTGATGCTTGTCGGGGTGTGAATGGGGGGAGACGGCACTAACGCCAGGGATAGTGCCCCTGAAGGGAGGACCGAGTGTCCCAGCTGCAAGGAGCGCACCGCATTGATGACCTCTTCCGGTGGCGCATCTTTAGTTATATACCCCACCGCACCGTTGCGTAGGGCTTGGATAACCTTTTGATCTTCGTTGAAAACCGTGAGCATGCACACCTTCGTCCCTGCGAGGGAGGGGTGCGAGTGGATTCTTCTGGTGGCCTCTACTCCGTCGATCTCGCCCGGCATTCGGATATCCATGAGTATGACATCGGGTTTGAATTGGAGGGCGTCCTTGATCGCATCCGCTCCGCAACCGGACTCGCCAACCACCTCGATGCCCCCGCTGCTTTCCAGTATGGTGGTGAGCGAGCGGCGCAGCAGTGTCTGGTCGTCAACGATGAGAACTCTGATTCTTTTTTCCATCAGTCGTCCCGAGGATCAGGGATGGCTGCATCGACAATATATCCGTTCGACGTTTCGCCTGAACTGATGCTCCCCCCGAGTAGGTTGCACTTCTTTTGCAGCAGGAGCAGTCCAATCCCGGCGCCGGGCGAGGCGGGCGGCGCGGGCTCGGGGGTCTCGTTATGTATGATGATGCGGACGTTCTCGCCTTCTCTGCTAATTCTCACCTCGGTGGGTGCGCCGCCGGCGTGCCGCAGGACGTTCATGAGGGACTCGTGTATCACCAACGATGCTGCTTCTTCCGCGTCCCTGCTGTGAAAGGTTGTTGTGTGTTCGACTGTCAGGCTGACACCGGAGGCGCTGGCCTGCGCATAGATTTGTTCCAATGGCGCGGTAAGTACCGGGACATGGGTGTTGGATTGTAGTAGGGCCAGGAGCCGACGCATTTCCCGGGCGGCGGCGCGGCTGTCCGACTCTATCGTTCTGAGCGCGACGCGCGGATCGGATTCGTCCGCGAGCAGGCATGCGCTCGCCTGAACGGCGATAGAGGCGATCCGATTCGAGATGATGTGATGCAGATGCTCAGTGAGATTGAGCCTGTCCTGATGGACGGCCTCCGCGATCGCCTGATCCCGACTGCGTCGTTCCATGGCCTTCCTGGTTCTGCTTCTGATCAGCAGTGCCAGTGAGGCGACGGCCAGCGATGCGATCAGTACGTACGGCGTTATGCCATAATGGGCGGATTCGGGTCCGCAGGCGACAACGACCATGGCGGCGGCGAATACAGCCGCTAACGTCGCCGCGCTGTTGATCCTGGCTCTCGTCCCGGTCATTGTGCGTGTGCGCCTGCTCGATCGGGGTCGAGAGATCGCCCGTCAAACGTGCGGATCAGAATGGCGGTGGCTGTTCCCCCGGCGCGCTCATCGTTCACCATGTCGCCGTCCATGCCAGTCAGTGCAGTGAGTGTTTCAGGCCCGGCCGGTGCCGCTCAACTCCGCCCGCGTTCAAGCAAATTCAGCAGGTACTGGCCGTAGCCGGACTTCACCAACGGCTCGGCGCGGGAGCGCAGGCCCTCGTCGTCGATGAAGCCCATGCGCCAGGCCACCTCCTCGGGGCAGCCGATGTTGAGGCCCTGGCGGTGCTGGACGGTGCGCACAAAACTGGTGGCGTCAGCCAGGGAGTCGAAGGTGCCGGTGTCCAGCCAGGCGGTGCCGCGGGGCAGGACCTCCACGGTGAGGCGGCCGGCCTCCAGGTAGGTGCGGTTGATGTCGGTGATCTCGTACTCCCCGCGGGCCGAGGGCTTGAGATTCTTAGCGATCTCCACGACGTCGTTGTCGTAGAAGTACAGGCCGGGAACTGCGTAGTCGCTCTTGGGGCGGGCGGGTTTCTCCTCAATGGAGACCGCCTTGAGGTCGGAGTCGAACTCCACCACGCCGTAGGAGCTGGGGTCGGCCACCTGATAGGCGTAGACCACCCCGCCCTCCGGGGTGGTGTGGCGGCGCAGCCGGGTTCCCATACCGGGGCCGTAGAAAATATTGTCGCCCAGAACCAGGGCGGCGCTCTGGTCGCCAATGAACTCGGCCCCCAAGACGAAGGCCTGGGCCAGGCCGTTGGGGACCTCCTGAACCGTGTAGGACATGCTGACGCCCAGCTGGGAGCCGTCGCCGAGCAGCCGGTGAAAACTAGCGGCGTCGTGCGGCGTGGTAATGACCAGAACATCCTGGATGCCGGCGAGCATGAGCGTGCTCAACGGGTAATAAATCATCGGCTTGTCGTACACCGGCACGAGTTGCTTAGAAGTGCCTAAGGTGATCGGGTTCAGACGCGTGCCGGATCCTCCGGCCAGGATGATTCCTCGCATGGGCACAGTCTGACGCATCTCGGGCCGTCATGCGGTATGAGCCGCCCCGCGGGGCGGCTGCGCATGCCGGCCGCCACCGGTATGCGTCCTGCTCCCCGGCGCCTGTAGCGTGGCCGGCATGGAACGAATCGAGGGAGCTCGGCAGTGCTACGACTGGGGCTCGACCACTGCGATCCCGGACTTCCTGGGCCGGCAGGGCGACGGCGGGCCCTGGGCTGAACTCTGGTTGGGGGCGCACCCCTGTGGAACGGCGCGGTTGGGGGACGGCACTACCCTGACCACCTTCATAGATTCGGCCCCCGACCTGGTCCTGGGCGAGGACGTGGTGCGGCGCTTCGGCCCGCAACTGCCCTTTCTGCTCAAGGTCATTGCACCGGCCCAGGCCCTGTCCCTGCAGGTCCACCCCTCCTTGTCGCAGGCCGCGGAAGGCTATGAGGCCGAGGAGGCGGCGGGCATTGCCCTGGAGGATCCCAGGCGCAACTTCCGGGACACCAACCACAAGCCTGAAATGGTGCTGGCCCTGGAGCCCTTCGAGGCCGTCGCCGGCTTCCGCGCCCCCAGGCGCGCCGCCGAAGTTTTCGCGGGACTGGAGTCCCCCCTGGCCCGGCGCATGCGCCGCACCCTGCGCCTGAACCCCACCCGCTTCGGCATCCGCCAGGCCTTCACCGACCTGGTCAGCGCCGAGACCCGTCCAGGACCCCACGAGGTGGCGGCGCTGGTTGAGGAGATCGCCGCGCGCCTGAAGGCGGGAGCCTCCCCCTCCCTGCGGGTGGACACCAACGCCGTGGAGATGGCCCGCACCTTCCCCGCCGACCCCGGAGTTGTCGCCGCCCTCCTGCTCAACCCGGTCACCCTGAACCCGGGCGAGGCGCTCTTCGTGCCCGCCGGCTGCGTCCACGCCTACATTTCGGGATTGGGGGTGGAGATCATGGCCTCCTCCGACAATGTCCTGCGGGCCGGCCTGACCCGCAAGCACGTCGATATTCCCCGAATGCTGGCCTGCGTGGACTATGTGGCCGCCCCGCCGGTGCGACCCGCCCCGGAGTACCTTTCCCGGGCTACGCGCGCCTACTACGCGCCGGTGGACGACTTCGAGCTCATGGTCACCACGGTGGTGCCCGAGGACGGGCGCATCCAGGTTCCCGGCCGTGGCCCGCGCATTCTCCTGGGAATCGAGGGGCGCACCCTGGTGACGACGCCGGCGGGCCAACTCTCCTTGGAACGTGGCCAGTCCGTCTTCGTCACCGCCCAGGAGCGCACCCTGGCCGTCGAAGGCGCCGGGAGCCTGGTCCAGGCCGACGTGCCCTGAGCCCCGCCGGGCAGGGGCCCGGCGCCTCACCAGGGGAGGACGCCCAGTCCGGCGTCCTCGTCACTCCCCTTGCCCGGGCCCGACGCCCCACCAGGGCGCCTCACAAGGGGATAGCGCCCTCTTGGCGGGCGGCGGCCCGGGCGAGGGCATCGTCGGCCCGAGGGCAGACGATCACGGCCCCCCGCCCCGCCCGCCAGGCCGCGAGCACGGCGCGCACCATGGGCTCCGCGGTCGTCTCGCGCACAAGGACGGGCCGGGGGCCGCGGGACACCGGGGGGAGGCCGGCGACCAGGTCCGCTCGCGTCAGGACGCGTCTGCGCCCCCGCTCGTCAACGGCGACCAGGGCGGGGGCGCCATCGTGGGTGCTGGCGGCGGGGACGTGGTCGGGGAGGGCCATGAGGTCGGCGACGCCGTCGATGGTGAGTGCCGGCAGTTCACCGGGCCAGTGCAGCGCCAGGGAGGCGCGCGGCACCAGCACCTGGGCCTCAGCGTCCTGGTCGAGGTCCGTCTGGTCGAAGGCAACCGAGACGCCCAGCGCCTCACCGGCGTCGTCGGATCCGCTGCAGGGGCCCAGAAGGACCGGGCGTCCGGCCAGCCAAGCGCCGGCGCACCACACCATGGTGCGCCAGTGGGGCGGGGTCGTCACCTGGACCGTGGAGCCGGGAGACGACTCAGCGGCAATGAGTCCGGCGGCCTTGGAGTGCCACATGGACAGGACTCGCCCGGTGAACTCGGTTCTTTCGCTGCGCGCGTACCACACCAGCCAGGGGCGATCGGCGTCGGCGGGCGTGGGGAGGATCGTGATCAAGGTGTCGGCCACCCTCCGAATTCAAGCAGCCGGTCGACTCCAAGCTCCTGTGATATCAACGTTATCTTCCTGTGATCTTAGTGTGTGTCCACAGACACAGGTGGGCCGCTCCAGACCCCCGGGGCGGGGCTGGCGAGGGTCCTGCGGGGCCCGCGAAACGCCCGACACGCCAAGGTCACGAGTCGGTGATGATTGGCTCTACGGCTTGACGCAGGCCGACCTACAGCCATGTAATTTTGCGTAGTCTTTATGTCGACCCGGAAGGGAGGCGGCCATGTGGAACATCCTCGGCCCAGGTCCGCTAGCGCGGATCGATGAGGCTGACAGTGCCGTGCAGCTCCTTATGGGCAGCGACGATGTCGACGAGGGCCCCCTTGCTTGGCAGGAGCGCGCTCTGTGCGCCCAGACCGACCCGGAGGCCTTCTTCCCTGAGAAGGGTGGCTCCACCCGTGAAGCCAAGCGCGTATGTGCCTCGTGCGAGGTCCGCGCCGAGTGCTTGGAGTACGCCCTGGCCAGTGATGAGCGTTTCGGCATCTGGGGCGGCCTGTCAGAGCGCGAGCGCCGCAAGCTCAAACGCCGTGCGGTATGACTGCTCCGGGCGCCCTGGACCTCGGTGGGCGCGCCCATGGGATTGAGACGCTAGCCGTTCTCGTCTCAGCCGGCGTAACCCCCTACCTGCCTAGCACCCTGCGCGCCCTGGCGCGTCAAACACACGCCCCCGAGGTCGTCCTCGTGGTTGATGTCGCTTCGCGCGACAACGGCTTGGGCGACGGCAGCCCCGTCGAGGAGGCGGTTGAGCTTTCCGGCCTGGACGCTGTCAGCGATGTGCGCATTGTGCGCGTCGCCAACGCCACGAGTTTCGGGGGCGCCGTCACCCAGGGCATGGAGCGTTACGCAGCGCTCATTACCGCAGGTAACCGTCGGCGCCTGCCCACCGACTCGGGCGCCACCTCAGTGGCCACCGGGGCCCTGGCCCGGCCCGGCTCGCTGACCGCCGCGCAGCTGACCGGCCCCACCGGCGCCCTGTCGCCGATCACCGCCTCTGAGAAAAGCACCTTGCAGGATGAGGACGCCACCGGGGAGCACTTCCTGTGGCTCCTCCACGACGACTCGGCCCCAGAACCGACCTGCCTGAAGGAGCTGGTCAGCGCCGCGGCCGAGGGCCGCTCGGTGGCCCTGGTCGGCCCCAAGCAGGTCGACTGGGACAACCCTGAAATCCTCTTGGAGGTGGGCCTGCGCACCACGGCCTCGGCCCGCCGCGCCAACGACATCGTCCCCGGGGAGATCGACCAGGGGCAGCATGACGACCGCAGTGACGTCCTGGCGGTGGGCACCGCGGGCGCCTTCGTCGATCGTGCCGTGTGGGAGCAGGTGGGGGGCACCTCGCCCTACTTCGCTCCTTTCGGGGACGGCCTGGAGCTGTCCCGGGCGGTGCGCCTGGCCGGGTATCGCGTTGTGGTGGCCCCGAAGGCCGTTGTGCGCCACCGGCGGGCCTCCTACCTGGGGGTGCGCGTGCGCGGAACGGGCGCGCGCCGGACGAAGGCGCCGCTTCTGCCCGACCCCGACCGCAGCTACCGGCCACGGCGCATCGCCCAGCTGACCGCCTGGGCGACCTTCTCCACCCGCCCCGTCGGCCTGCTATTGACCTGGTTCATGCTGCTGGGCCTGGTCCGTACTGCCTGGAGGCTGTTGTCCAAGGAGCCCGCCCTGGCGCGCGACGAGTTCATTGCGGCGCTGCGCGTGGCGAGCAGGCCCGCCCGGATCCGCCAGGGGCGCCGCCGCCTGGCCGCATTCACCGCCGTGCCCCGCACAGTGGTGGCCGAGCTCTACCTCGATCCGGCTCAGATCCGCGTCGTGCGCCGTGACCGGGCCCGCCAGGAGCGGGAGCGGGTGGCCCGGGCCCAAGCCCCCAGCGAATTGGAGCTTCGCGAACTACAGGCCCTGGCGCGCCGCCGCCGCTGGGTTCTCGCGGCCGTCCTCCTGGTGGCCCTGGCCCTGGGCCTGGTGGGCATGTCGTCAGTGATTGTGGCGCGCTCCCTGACCGGGGGGGCCCTGGTTTCGCTGGGGCAGGAGTGGCGCCAGAACTGGGACGCCGCTTGGGCGACCTGGGCGGCGTCCGGCGACGGCTACCCCGCAACACTGACCCCGTTCCTGGCCGTCTTGGCCCTACCCCAGGCCCTGGGAGGCCTTGTGGGCTTGACCGGCGACTCCCTGGTCCACCTGCTCCTCCTCCTGGCCCTGCCATTGGGGGCGGCCGGCGCCTGGGCGGCTGCGGGAACCATTACGAGACGCACCAGCCTGCGGGCCTGGGCCGCCCTGGTCTGGGCCCTGTCGCCCACGCTCCTGCTGGCTGTGGGCCAAGGGCGCTTGGCGGCCGTCCTCGTCCACCTCGTGCTTCCCTGGGCGCTGACCGCCCTGGCGCGGGCCGTGGGCGCCGACCGGCGGGACCTGGTCCTGTCCGGGCTGGTGGGGGCCCACCAGCTCACCGATGAGGAGCGCGCCGAACTGGAGCGCTTCGCCCACGAGCGCATTGAGGACCTGGGAGTACCTGAGGACGAGGAGGGCCTTCCGGACGAGGACAAGGTCCCCGAGGACCAGGAGGAGTCTGGGGATCAGGGCGGGGCCTCCGGGGATGAGCCCGAGGGCCAGAACGAGGGCCACAAGGAGCCCTCCCGGGACTCCGGCCAGGAGGCTCAGGACACCAGTGCTACCGGTACGCGGGCTCGCGCGTCAGCCCCCGGGCCGGGCGCGCACGCCGCTGACCCCGGCCCCGACACTGCGGAGAAGACCGGGGCCGGCGCCGCGGGCGACAGCCGACACGGTAGCGCCGAGCCGTCATCCCCTGCCCCCGGCGCGGAGGGGGCCGGCGACGCCGAGGGCTTCCCCAAGGAGGGCGTCGAGGCCGACGGGGCCGCTGACGAGGCCAAGGAGAGCGCATCTCCAGAAGAGGACGGCAACCCGGCTGAGGACGACGACGAAGACGATCAGGTCCCGGCCGACGACCCCCGGGTGGTCGCCATCCGAACAGGGACCGCCCAGCACTACGGGCCCGGGTCGCCCACCGCCGCGGCGGTGGCGGGCTTACTGCTGACCGCCATTGTGGCGGCAGCCCCGGCCACCGCGGCCGTCGTGATCCCAGCCCTGCTCGTGCTCATGGTCGCCTCCTGGCGGTCTGCTCCGCGCCTGCTGCTCACGCTCGCCCCCGTGGTCGCCACGGCCGCCCCCTCCTGGTGGCGCGCCTGGCACATCTGGGCCTCCACAGGTCGGCTGGCGGCGGCCCAGTACCTGCTCACCGACCCCGGCGCCCCCCTGAGTGCACCGGCCCCCAGCGTCATGGAGATGCTCCTGGGCCTGCCCCAGGACCTGGACTCCATTCTCACTGCGCCGCTCCTGGCGTTGGCGGCCAAGGCCGTGCTCGCCCTGGTACCCGTCCTGGCCGTCGCCGGCCTGCTCCTGAGCGGCCGCTACGGGGCGCGTGCGCGCATGGGCTTCCTCGGCGCGGCTGGTGCGCTGGCCCTGGCGCTGGCGGCCGCCCGCCTCCCCTCGGGCGTGGGCCCCGCCCCGGGGGCCGATAGCGCCGAATTGGCCACCGCCTGGCCCGGAACCGCTGTCTCACTGCTCCTGGCGGGACTTCTCACCTCCGCCCTGGCCGCCGCGGACGCCGCCCGCAGCGCCCTGGTGCGTCACCCCACCCGCGGGCTCCGCCTGACCCTGACTGTCATGAGCGTCCTGGCCCTGGCCGGGCCCCTGGCGGCCGGGGGAGCGTGGGCCCTGGCCGCCGCCGGCTCCGACGCCCAGGGGAGGGCCGCCTCCGTCATGGCCCTGCGGGCCGGGGGCCAACAGATCCCGATCATTGCCAGTGAGATCCAGCGTTCCGGGGCCGCCGGCAGGGTCCTGGTGCTCACCTCCACCGACTCCGGCCTGGAGGTCTCCCTGTGGCGCGGGGAAGGGACCCTGCTGGCGGACACCATCCCGGCGGTGACCGCCGCCCAACTCGCCGCGCGCACTGACACCGGTCCCCTGAGCCTGGGCGGACCGGCCTCCGACACCACCCAAAGCGTGCTGCTGGATCAGGCCGACGCCGAGCTGGCCACCATTGTCGCCAGTGGGGCCGCCGGCCAGGACGAGGCCGTTGCCGACCAGCTGGCCGCCCACGGCATCGCCGTAGTGCTGCTGGCCGACCGGCCCGGCGACGAGACCACCGCACTGGTCAAGGCGGGCCTGGACGCCACGCCCGGCCTGGAGCAACTGACCCAGACCGCCGCTGGCATTTCCTGGCGCGTGACCCCCAGCACCGGTGCTGAGCCGGCCCGGGCCGCCCTAGTCGACGACCAGGGGCGGAGCACTACTCTTCCGTGGAGAGGCACCCGCCTGACGGCCACGGTGCCCGCCGCTCAACCGGCCAGCACCCTGGTCCTGGCTGAGCGGGCCGACCCGGCCTGGCGGGCCACGCTCAACGGGCAGCCGCTTCAAGCCGCCACCGTGCCCGGTCCCGAGGGAACCTGGAGACAGGCCTTCACCGTCCCGGCCGGCGGAGGGGAGCTTGTGGTCACCCACGAAGGCACCACCGCGACCATGGCCCCGGCCATCTGGGTCACCTGGGGCCTGGTGGCCCTGGCCTCCCTGCCCCTGCGACGCCGGAGGATCTCAGCATGACCCCCTCCAAGCCGGTAAGACCCGCATCCGCCAAGGGCCGCAGCAGGCGTGCGCGCCGCCGTCGACGCCGGGCCGTGCGGCACGCCGCGAGCCTGCTCCTATCCGCCGTACTGCTCGCCGCCGTGGTGAGCCTGGCCTGGTGGGGCACGCTCACCCCTCCAGTGCCTCCAAGCCCAGTGAGCGCCGTCAACGTCCTGGCCACCACCACTGACACTCCTTTCGTCTGCCCGGCGGCCCCGAGGAACACGCTGGGCGCGGTCGCCCTGGGGCAGACCACGAGCACCACCACCATCACCCCCCTGCCCGGCGCCTCGGCACTGTCCTGGGGCCAGGAGGAGTTGGACACCTCGGCGCCCACGGTGCGCACTGATGGCGAGGGCGGCACCCTGCACCTGGTGGCCGGAGAAGTGGCCGGGCAAGACTCGCCCGCTGGGGGGGTCGTGGGCGTATCCACCACGCTGACCCCCGACGGGGACCTGCGCGGGCTGACCGCCGCACCCTGCTCCCCCGCCTCAGCGATCTCTTGGTTCGTCGGCGGGTCGACCGCGCTCGGCTCCTCCGCCGAACTGCGCATGACCAACCCCGGGACCACCACGGTCAAAGCGAGAGTGTCCCTCTACGGCTCCACCGGTCGCCTCGCCCTGCCCTCCAACGGTGAGTTGACCGTACCCGCCGGTCAGACTGTGGCGCTGCTCCTGGAGACGGCCGGGGCGGCCGACGACCGGGTGGCCCTCTCAGTGGAGGCCGATGGCGGCACCATTGTGCCCGTCCTGGTCACTGAATCCCTCGACGGCGAAACCCCCGCCGGAACCGAGGTCCTAACCCGTGGGGCCGCCCCCAGCACCAGCCTGAGTGTGCCCGGCGTAGTCCTGGTTGAACCTGAGAACCAGGGCGAGCGCTCCGATGCGCAGACGTCAGCAGTCAGCGCCCAATCACCCGCGGTGCGGGTGGTCAACCCCGGCACTGAGGCGGCCACGGTATCCGTTTCCCTCCTGGGGGCCGCCGGGCAGGAGGCTCTGCCGGGCGCCGAGCAGGTCGTCATCGACCCTGGTGCGGTCTTCGATATCTCCTTGGGCGGCGTGGCGCCGGGGCATTACGCGGTGCGAGTCACCTCCGACGCCCCGGTGAGCGCCGCGGTCCGCCTGGTGCGCAGCGCCGGGGAGTACCCGGCCCGCTCCGGGGCCCTGGCCCATGACATCGCCTGGGTGCAGGCCACCACCCCCGGGACCCTGGATTCGGCGACCCTCGCGGTGCCCCGCGAACAGGGGCTCTCCCCGGTGGTCGTGCTCTCCAATTCCTCGGCGCGCGACGCCGCCCTCACCTTGGGGTCAGCGGACGGGTCCTGGACCCAGGAGGTCACGGTGCCGGCGTGGTCCACCCTCACCCCTGAAATACCCCAGGGGGTCACAGCGCTCACCCTCAGCGGCCAGGACGTGGACGCCGTCAGTGCGGCCGCAGTCGTGACCGTTTCGGTCCAGGGGGATGTTCCAGGCGAACTCATTGCCGTCATCCCGGCGGTGCCCGATGCCGCAGCCCTCAGCGGGCGCCCCATTCTCTTGCGCTAGCTTTCGCACTGGGCGACACCTGCGGCGGCCCGTTCCCAACGCCCCTCACGCCATCAAGCACGTCCATCAAGGCGCATTGCGCCCAATCGCCTCAGCGAGCCTCCGGGTCGATCTCCTCCGGGCGGCGCCCGAGCATGAGAGCCACCTGCTCGACCACCACCCGCTGGACCAGCTCAGCCAGCTCGGCGCGGTCGCGCGCCCGGAAGGTCACCGGGCGGCGGTAGACGACAACACGGGCCGGGAGCCCGGCATGCGGATCGGCGGTAAAACCCCGGCCCAACACCACACCCCGCTCCCAAGGCGCAGGGTCGGAGGGCGGCACCTCCTCCACGGCGAACTGGATGGCGGTGACCTGGGGGACTCGGGAGGCCAGGGCGTCCGCCGCACGGACCACCATGTCGTCGAAAACCTCCGCCCGGGTCCGCCACCCGGGAAGAACCGGGGGCATGAGAGGGCCCCGCAGCCCGTGCCCGTGCCGGTCCCGACGACGCCGCGCCACAGGAGCGCGGACGGTCGGGCGGTGCTGTACGGGACTCACGCCCCCAACCCTACGGGCCACCGGCTCCGGGGGCGGCAGGCGCGGCCGCGCCTGCGCTGGTTGCGTCCCCTAAGCCGGTTTCGCCACATATTCGCCCACCTAATGGGCGGGGCGGGAGCCGGCCGTGGAGGGCGCGGCCGCGGGGGTGACATCCGCGGGGCCTGACCGCCCATGAGGACCGTGAAGGACCGTGAGCGGTGCGGTCGCGCTCGCCCGGGGTGGCTGGACGCAAAACAGGGGCGGCCGCGGTAGCCTGCGTCAGTGAGAAGCGTCCGACGCTGCCGGCGTCCCGGCTGTGAGAACCCCGCTGTGGCGACCCTGACGAGCGTGTACGCGGACTCCACCATTGTGCTGGGGCCGTTGGCCACCGAACGCGAGCCCGAGGCCTACGACTTGTGTCAGAAGCACGTGGACTCCTTCACCGCCCCGCGCGGCTGGCAGGTCATCCGCCTGGCCACCGACTTCGCCCCAGCGCCCCCCAGCGAGGATGACCTGCTGGCCCTGGCCGACGCCGTGCGCGAGGCCTCCAGGGCGCCCCGGCCCTCCCCGCAGCCCGTCGAGCGCGCCGGCAGGCCAGGGGGCATTGTGCCCGGCCCCCTCACCCGTGACCCGGTCTCGCCGGCAGCACCTCCCCTGGCCACGGGGGAGATTCTGCGCCGCGGTCACCTGCGCGTCCTGCGTGGGGACAAGGAGGACTGAGATGACCGGCAGCGCCCTGCCGGCCTGGCTGCGCGAATCGCTGCGTTGCCCGGTAACCGGAGGGGAACTCGTAGACGACCTGGATGAGCAGGGCCGTCCGCAGCTGGTCTCGCCCGGTGCGGCCCTGGCCTACCCCGTGCGCAATGGTGTTCCCATCCTGCTCGCCGGCCAGGCCCGTCCCCTGTCAGGCGCCGACTCGGCCGACCCCCGCCCCTGAGGCGCCCCGGCCGCCGGCGGATCCAGGTAACGGGCGCGCGAGGCCGCCTGCGCCGGCCCGGGTCCTTAACCAGGGCCCTTAAGAGGGGTGCTGCCCGGCTCCAGGGGTCGCGCCGTCCGGGATCCCTCGGGCGCGTGCGGGCTTGGGGGTTGCACATTCTTTCTTCCCTCAAGGAGTGGTGAGGCGCGGAATCCTGCGGATCTGCTCGGGATCTAGGGGCCCGGGAATGGGATGAATGTGCGAACGGGTACGTCGTTGCACATTCATCCTTGTCGAACCGACCCCCTACGATGAGGGATCGTTGAAATACCAACGATCCCCCACAGGCCGGCGCAAGAAGAATGTGCAACACCGCCACGCCTGACTCCTGTGGACGTGCTGGTTTCCTTGAGGTTGGCCGGGCTCGAGCGCGTCGGCGGGGTTGCAGGCCCAGGACGTCAGGGAGATACCGTGAAGAGCTCAGGGGTCGTGCCGGCGGGGGCCTGCAGGCCCAGGACGTCAGGGAGGCACCCCTGCCCGCGGCATTGAGGAAGGGCTTGTTGATGCTGGCAGTGTTCTCCCCGAGCAGCCCCGCCCTCGAGGTGGTCTCCGTCTGGGCCGGGGTGAGGCGCCCCGGCCGGTGCGCCCATGAGTCGAAGCTCGACAGGGTGGAGCGGGCCCCGTTCAGGAGCCCGGGGCGCGCACCCCGAAGGGCGGGCGGGCGAACTGCGCAGCGGCCCGCTGGTCGGCCTGACGGTCGCGCTGCTCCAGAAGCAGCTCCCGATTCCTGCGCTCGGTCAAGACCGCCGCCAGCAGTCGCTCCGGGTGCGTGCCCAGGGGCGGGGGCGGGGAAACGCAGGCCAGGGCCTGTCCGGCCAAGTAGCGCCCCAGGCGGTCCCTGGCGTCAGGGCGCAGGGACGAGGCCCGTTGCAGGAAGGTGCGGCCCACCAGGGCCAGGTTGCCCGGCAGGGCGCGCAGGTCCGCTCCCTGAGCCCACTCGGCCAGCTCCGGGGGCATGAGCAGCGGTGGAGAGGCGTGGCCGGCAGCCCGGTCCCGCACCACATAGGTGCCCGCCATGAGGTCCCCCAGCCGCTTGCCGCGCCGCGTTATCGCACAGGTCACCACCGCGATCATGCCCTGGAAGAACCACACCTCCACTGCGGAGGCCAAAACCCGCACCAGGCAGTGGCGCAATCGCACCGGCCCACCGTCGTCGCGCACCACCCGACTGCCGGCCACCAGCCTGCCGGCGCTGCGCCCCCGCGTCAGCACCTCGACGGTCAGGGGGATCAGCACAACCCAGGTGAAAAAGAAAAGAGCCACCATGGTGGCGGCCATCGCGCCCGATACTTGGAGGTCGAACCTGTCCACCAGGGCGGCGAAGGTCAGCACCGTGAGCACGAGGCAGATGCTGTAGAGGGTGTAGTCAATGAGCCCGGAGATGATTCGGACACCCACGGAGGCCGGGACCACTTCCAGGGCGACCGCCTCCCCAGTCACCATGAGGTCCCGTTCGATCATTCGCTCGGAGGAGGAATCAATGTGGTTCACCATGGCAGACTCCCTGCGTGGATATTGATGCTTTTGCTGCCGCGCACCGCGACCAGTGGGAGCGCCTCGACTCGCTCGTGGCGCGCCGTCGCCTCTCCGGGGCCGAGGCCGACGAGCTGGTGACCCTTTACCGGGCCAGCGCCCGCCACCTTTCGCGCATCCGCACCGGGGCCCCCGACCCCCAGCTCATTGCCGAGATGTCTACCCGCGTGGCGGCAGCCCGTGGCCGCTTGACGGGCACGCGCGAGGCGCGCCTGAGCGACCTTAAACGCTTCCTGATCTACTCCGTGCCCGCCGCCCTGTACCGGGTGCGCTGGTGGACGGTGGGGGTCATGGTCGTGGAGATCGCCATAGCGGTGATTATTGCCGTGTGGACGGTGCGCAGCCCAGCGGCCATGTCGGCACTGGGCACCCCGGCCATGCTGGACCAGTACGCCAACGAATCCTTTGAGGCCTACTACTCCGAGTACGCGCCCTCCGAGTTCGCCGCCTCCGTGTGGACCAATAACGCCCGCATTGCCGCGATCTGCGTGGCCAGCGGCGTGACCGGCTTCGTGCCGCTCTACGTCCTGTACGGCAATGCGGTCATGCTGGGGCAGGCCGGCGCCGTCATGGCCGACCACGACCTGCTCTGGGAGTTCTTCGCCCTCATCCTGCCCCACGGGCTGCTGGAGCTCACCTGCATCTTCGTTGCCGGCGGGGCCGGGCTGCGCCTGTTCTGGACACTGCTGGTACCCGGCCCCCGCTCCCGCGGGGTCGCCCTGGCCACCGAGGGGCGTGCACTGATGACCGTGGCGGTCGGTCTGACCGGCGCCCTGGCCGTCGCCGGTGTCATTGAAGCCTTCGTGACCCCGGCCCCCATGCCCTGGGCGGTCAAGATCACCATTGGCGCCCTGGCATTGGCCGCCCTGTGGGTCTACACCCTGGTCCTGGGGCGGCGTGCAGTGCTGGCGGGGCACAGCGGGGACCTGGAGGAGACCGAGGCCGGCAGCACACTTCCCGAGGCGGGCTGAGGGGTCCGCGTCCCGCACCCCGGCCATTAGAGCCTCCCCGCGGCCTTGAGCGCCAGGTAGGTGTCGGCCAGCGCCGGGGCCAGGGACCCGGGCGGGGCCTGCACAACCTCGGCCCCGGCCCGCAGCAGACGCTGACGCACCGCGTCGAGTTCAACCAGGTCGTGCTCGGCGGCGGCAGCCGTGTAGGCGCTCTCAGCGTCGGCGCGCGTTTGACGCAGCACCTCCAGCCCCGGGTCGGTGGCGCAGGCCACCACCAGCGTGTGGTCGGTGGCCAAAGCGCCCAACGCCCTCACCATGGAGGCGTCGGTGCCCGAACCGTCCAGGGCGGTGAGGACCACCACCAGGGCGCGCTGGGACAGGGCCCGGCGCACCGTCGAGGTCACCAGAGTCCAGTCGATCTCCACCAGGGTGGCCTCCAGGGGGGCGAATTGGTCGGCCAGGGCACTCATGAGGGCCGGCCCGGCCTCCCCGCGCACCTGCATGCGCAGGGCCGTGTCCACGGCAATGACATCGATCCGGTCGCCGGCCCGTGAAGCCAGTGCGGACAGCAGTAGGGCGGCCTCCATATGGGCGTCGAGCCGGGGGGCGTCCTCCAGACGGGCGGCGGCCAGCCGACTGGTGTCCAGGACAATGAGGACACGCCGGTCCCGCTCAGGGCGCCAGGTGCGCACCACCACTTCGCCGCGCCGGGCCGTGGAACGCCAGTCAATGGAGCGCACGTCATCGCCCACGACGTACTCACGCAGAGAATCGAACTCGGTCCCCGCCCCGCGCACCATGACGGTGCTGCGCCCGTCGAGCTCACGCAGGCGCGCTAACCGGCTGGCCAAGTGGCGGCGGGAGGCGAAAGCCGGCAGCACCCGCAGCCGCGCCGGACAGCGCAAGGAGGCCTGCCGCCCGGCCAACCCCAGTGGTCCGGGTATGCGCACCGTGACCAGGTCGGCGTCTCGGTCTCCACGGCGCGAGGGAGTGAGCGTCGTGCGGCTGCGGCGCCGCTGTCCCGGAGGAAGCTCCATGGTGGAGCGCTCCCGGGTGGCCCCCGCCGACGGCGGCCAGGCGTCGCGCACTTGTGCGCGCACCTGGCGCGGCCCATCGTTGAATACCGTCAGGGTCGCCGTTGTCGACTCTCCCAGCCGCACCACCCGCGCCACTGAGCGCGTCACGCGCAGCCTCCTCGGCGAGGGCGCGGCAATGGCGTCCAGGCAGGCCGCCGTCAGCACTACCGTTGACCAGGCCACAATCGTGGCCGGACGCGGCACCAGCATGACCAGCACCACACCGGCGACCAACGCCCACACCGTGCGCATGGTCAGGTACACGCCGGGCCCTCCCTTCCTGTCCTATGGGGCATGACGCTGTTTCAGCGGGGGACCGGCACCGAACGCAGCACGCCGTTGATCACCGACTCGGTGGTGACCCCCTCCATCTCGGCTTCGGCGCGCAGCTGGATGCGGTGGCGCAACGTGGGCAGAGCCAGGGCCTTGACGTCGTCGGGGGTGATGAAGGAGCGGCCGCCCAGCCACGCCCAGGCCCGCGAGGAGGCCAGCAGCGCCGTCGCCCCACGGGGGGACACCCCCAGGGCCACGGAGGGTGTCGTTCGGGTTGCCCGCACCAGGTCAACGACATAGGCGAGTACTTCGGGGGCGGCCCCCACGGTGCGCACCTGGGCGCGGGCGGCCGACAGGTCCTCAGGAGTGGCCACGGCCCGAAGACCCGCACTGGTCAGGTCCCGGGGGTCGAAGCCCCCCGAGTGGCGCGAGAGCACCTCGATCTCCTCATTGCGCTCAGGCAGCGGCAGCACGAGCTTGAGCAGGAAGCGGTCCAACTGGGCCTCAGGCAGGGGGTAGGTGCCCTCGTACTCCACCGGGTTCTGGGTGGCAATGACCATAAAGGGCTCCGGCAGGGGACGAGGAGTTCCGTCCACTGAGACCTGGCGCTCCTCCATGGCCTCCAGGAGCGCGGCCTGGGTCTTGGGCGGAGTGCGGTTGATCTCGTCAGCCAGAAGGAGGTTGGTGAACACCGGGCCGGCCCTGAAGGAGAATTCGGCGCTGCGCGAGTCGTAAACCAGTGAACCGGTGACGTCACCGGGCATGAGATCAGGGGTGAACTGGATGCGCTTGGTGCCTATGTCCAGGGCCTGGGCCAGGGAGCGGACCAGCAGCGTCTTGGCCACACCGGGCACGCCCTCCAGCAGCACGTGCCCACCGGCCAGCATGGCTATGACCAACCCGGTCACGGCGGCGTCTTGACCCACAATCGCCTTGCCGACCTCAGAGCGCACTGCTACCAGCCGGGAGCGAGGGTCGAGGGCGGGTTGGGGGGAGCCGGCCGAGGCCCCCTCGGCGGCTGCTGAGGCTGCCGCGGGCACCGAGCCATAACCCCCGGGGCCGGTCGTCAGTGTCGTGGTGGCGGCCTCGTGGGAGGCGTCGGATGCGCTGGCCTCAGCGCCGGTGGGGGTGCTCATCGGGGGTGAACCTCGCTCTCAAGTTGGTCGAGCAGGACGGCCAGATCCGCCAGGGACCTGTCATCGGTGGGCGTGGGCCCGTACAGGAGCTGGTAGATCATCTCCTGGTCTTGTCCACTGGCCCGGGCAATGGCCTCCACCAGTTGGTGGGGGTCCGCGCCGGAGTGGAGGCCCAGGTAGCGTCCCATGCGCATGGCGGTGGCGGCGCGCAGGGCCTGGGCGGCGCGCTCGCGGTCCGCCGCCTTGCGATACAGGCGCCCACGGCCCTCAGTGGTTTCGGTGGCGCGCACGAGCACCGGCAGCTTCTCGGGCACGATGCGCCCGAAACGGCGTCCGCGCACCAGCGCTAGAACCATGGTAGTGACCGCCGCCTGGGCCAGGAGCACCGGCAGCCAACGGGGGGTGCTCACGGTTTGCCAGATGCTCAGCCCGCGTTCCTGGGCGGCGTCGAACCATACCAGCTCCTCATTGTGGCCCAGGGCCCGGATGCTCAGCGCGGCGTTGCCCGCGGAGGCCAGGTTGGCGTTGGATACAATGGAGCTGTCGGCAATGACGCGTAGTTGCCCGCCGGAGTTCATGGGGACGGTGACATAGGCGTACCGGTCCGTGGCCACCGGGAAGCAGCCAACAGCCTCGTGCGCCTGGTCTATCTTGACCGATCCCCGGGAGCCGTCCAGGCTCTCGGCGGCCAGGGCGTCCCGGTCGTTGCACGCGGGGGCCAAGTCGGTGTCCGCTGGAGCCGAGGTGCCGCTGGAGGTCAGGGATGAGAGCCCGTCAAGGTCCTGGTACAGGGCGCCAATGACGACGACATCCCCACCGGCCCGCCGGATAGCGCTGCGCTCGGAATAAGTGAGCGCCCCGGCGTTAATCAGCGCCACGGTGGCCCCCTGGGCGGAGGCGGCCACGGCCTGGTCGACGGAGGAGACTTCCCGCACCGTCACACCCTCGGCGCGCAGGAGCTCGGCAAGGGCCTGCGCCCCCTCGGGCGCGGGATTGTTAATGGCCAGGGGAACCTCGGAGGTGGTGGGCTTTGTCCACATAGTGATCAGGGTGACCGCCAAGAGCAGAGCGGAGGCGGCCAGCAGTGGCCTCCAGCGCCGCAGGCGAACAGACACAGGGGTGCCGACCACCTGATCGGCGGGGGCCTGGGGCGGCTCGGCGAGGGCGGGAGAGGCGCTTGTGGCGGCACTCATAGTACTCATAGTGCGGCCTCCGCAAGCGCGCGGGCCTGCTGCTGGTGCGATGGGCGGAAGTTGTCGATGGCGCGCGCCAGGCTGCGCATCCACTCGTCCTGGGCCGGGGTGGAGGCCACCTCTCCGTAGCGCACGGCGTCGAAGAGCCCGGCCGCCCGGTGGAGCTCGTCGCTGAAGGGGGCCACCGGCACTGAGGCGACGACGGCGGCCTCGTGCGCCGTCATCCCCGGATAGTCCTCAATGAGACCGCGCTCGTCCAAGGAGCGGATGATTGCGCGGAAGCGTTCGACAACCGCGGTGGCGAAGTCCCCCTGGGCGGCGGCAGCGTCAGCGACCCGGGTCAGGGTGGCGGCGTCACGGTCATCCTCGAACAGGGTCGCCTTCCTCATTTTCACCCTGTGGGCCTGGGTGATGCGCGTGACCAGGGCGATGATGGCGATCAGGAGGGCCCCCAGGAGGAGCACGGAAATAGCGGCGGACAGCCAGGGAGGCGCCTGGGGGATCACAGTGGTGGGGTTCAGGTGCTCGGTGATCCACTTCCACACCATCTCCAGCAGGTTCGGGCGCGGGTGGTAGGCGGGCTTGGCGAGTTCGGCCTGCGCGGCCTCGCGCGCCTCCTGCGCGTCGGGCGTGGCCGGGACCTCAAGGGCCGGACGGGCCGCGACCATGCGCGCCGCGAGGAGGTTGAGGGAGTCCATGTGCTGTGCCATGCCGTGCCCTCACACGCCGGCGGCCTGGCGCAGCTCGACGTCCAGACCCTCGTTGCGCATCCGCAGATCCACATAGATTAAGGCGGTCACCGAAGCGTTGAAGGGCAGCACCAGGGCGCTGAGGACGGCTGTGATAAAGGTTATGAGCGCCATAAAAAAGGCGTACATCTCCGGGGCGATCACGGCGAAGCCGGATCCGACAACACCCGTTGCGCCAGAGATCGCTCCAGAGATTATTGAGGTAATCAGGCCGGCGAGGAACAGGGTTCCCAACACCTTCCAGAAATTACCGCGGGTCAAGGCCCAAGAGCGCTTTATGCCCTCAATGACGCCAATGTTCTCCAGGACCAGGGCGGCGGGGGCCACAGACAGTCGGACCGCAATGAAGGCAATGGCCACGCCGGTGGCAATAACGAGGAACAGGAGCAGCATGAGGAACAGAATAAAGAGCCCCGGGCCCACATCCTCACCGCTATCCGATACGGCCGTGGATATGATGACGTATCCCATGGCCATGCTGGCGGCGCTGACGATCGCGATGATGGCACCGTTGATCAGGCTCAGGAGCAAGGTTTGGCCGATGAGGGCCAGGACCCGGTCCTTGGTGCGCTCCCATGCCTCCCCCGGGGTGGGCAAGCGGCCCAGCACGGCCCGCGAGACTGCGACAATGAGCAGCCCGGTCAAGATGGTGCTCGCCAGGGCGACGAGCAGGGTCCGCAGCAGGTCGCTGCCCGAGGCGGCCAGGACCGCGAAGACCGCATCCATCTCGGAGTAGGAGGAGTCGACGGTGCCGGCGCTCAGGCTGGCCAGCGGAGCGACTGACAGGTAGGTGAGCACTGCCGAGAGCAGGCCAATGACACTCATGACCACCAGCGAGGGCAGGAACATGGCCCGGGGGTTAACCCGCAGGGCCTCGAAAGCGCCGCCGAGGATCTCAAAAACGCTCAAAGGCCGCAGGGGGACAATGCCCGGCTTGGGGGTCAGAAGGAGGCCCGGCGGGATAGCGCCAGGGGCGTAGGGGTTCTGCCCTGCGGGGGCAGGGCCTGCGGGGCCGCCGGCAGTTGGGTAGGAGTACGGGCCTGCGGGGCCGGGGGCCGGATAGGGGTTCTGCCCGGGAGCGCCGGGGCCGGGGCCGCCGGCAGTCGGGTAGGGGTACGGTCCTGCGGGGCCGCCGGCCGGGTAGGGGTACTGGTCGGGAGCGCCGGGGCCGGCAGCCGGGTAGGGATACGGTCCTGCGGGGCCGCCGGGACCGGGGGCGGAGTAGGGATTCTGCTCTCCCGGCACCCCGCCAGGAGGCGCGCCAGGAGGGCTGTACCCGGGGGCAGAGGAAGAGCCGGACGGAGGCAGCCAGCTCGTGTTGTCGCTGCTCATGGGCACATGCTGGCACGCGCCGAGATGCGGATCATCCGCCCCGAGGAGGAGAACGTTCTCAGGGGGTGTCCCGTCCTACGGCGAGGAGGAAGCGCAAAGACGGTGGGCGTGCCAAGATACGGTCCATGAGTACGCGCATCCTCGTCGTCGACGACGACACGGCCCTCGCGGAGATGATCGGGATCATGCTGGAGGCTGAGGGCTATCTCACGTCCTTCTGCCCGGACGGTGCCGCAGCCATGGAGGCCTTCCGCACGGAGAATCCTGACCTGGTGCTCTTGGACCTCATGCTCCCGGGGTTGGACGGCGTCGAGATCTGCCGTCTCATTCGCGCCGAGTCCGACGTTCCAGTGATTATGCTCACTGCGCGCACTGACACCCAGGACGTGGTGGCGGGGTTGGAGGCCGGGGCTGACGACTACGTGACCAAGCCCTTTAAATCCAAGGAGCTGCTGGCCCGGGTGCGCACTCGACTGCGGCGCAACCCCGATGGCGGGATCAATGAGCACGTGCGCGCCGGCGACCTGGATATTGACGTCGCCGGCCACCAGATCTACCGCGGGCAGCAGCTGATTGCGCTCACACCCCTGGAGTTCGAGCTCCTGGTGACCCTGGCGCGCCAGCCCTGGAGGGTTTTCAGTCGCGAGGAGCTTCTGGAGAAGGTGTGGGGCTATCAGCACGCCGCCGACACGCGCCTGGTCAATGTCCACGTTCAGCGCTTGCGCTCCAAGATCGAGATCGATCCTGAGCACCCGGCCATTGTGGTGACTGTCCGCGGAGTGGGCTACCGGGTGTCTAACGACAGATGACCGCCGACCCCCGCCGCCGCCCTCAAGGCGCGCCGCGAAGAGGCGCGACAGTGCCATGAGCAGTCGTCACTCTGGTCGGCACACCTCAGAAGACAACGGCTCCCCCTCCCCGGCCCCTGCCGTCGGCCGCAGCCTGTCGACGCGCATGGCGACTCTGGCGACCCTCAACGGAGCGGTGATTATCGTCGTCCTCCTGATCCTGGTCACCGCCCAGATCCGCGACGAGGTCTTCGCCGGCCGCCGGGACGTCATTCTGGCTGACGCCGGCCAGCGGGTGCTGGCCGCCCAAGCGGAGTTCGACTCGGCCACCGCCACCACCCCCGATGAGGTGGCCGCCGTCGCTCGCGGGCAGGTGCGCCAGATCAAGGAATCCGCCTCGGGCGCGGGGGCGGTGGGCGTGGTGATGGAACGGTCCAGCACCGAAACCTCTGCCGCAGTGGTCAATGACCTGTCCACGGACCCCAACCTGTCCGCCCTCATCACCCCCGAACTGGTCGCACAGGTCGAAGCCGAGCAGAAGGGCGGCCTGAAATGGCAGTCCGTGGCCCTGGTTGGGGCCGACGGCGAATCCGACCCCGGCATTGTGGTGGGTTCCCCGGTGACCTTGCCCATGGCCGGCCGCTACGACCTCTATTTGGTCTACTCCCTGGCCCCGGAGCAGAGGGTCATTGATGGCGCCGCGCGAGCCGTGGCCCTGGCCGGTATTGGCTTCGTCCTCATACTCATCCTGGGGGTGTGGGCCCTGACCTGGCGCGTCCTCATCCCGGTTAAGCGCACCTCCCTGGCCGCCGAGCGCCTGGCCGCCGGCATGCTCTCAGAGCGCCTCGACGAGCACGGGAACGATGAGTTGGCGGCCCTGGCCCGCTCCTTCAATAAGATGGCCGCCTCCCTGGAGAGCCAGATCGAGCGCTATGTGCTCTTGTCCAAGGTGCAGAGGCTCTTCGTCTCGGACGTCTCCCATGAGCTGCGCACCCCCCTGACTACCATCCAGGCCGCCGCCGAACAGATCTACGACTGCCGCGACGAAATCCCCGACCCACTGGTGCGCCGCTCCTCCGAGCTCCTTTACGACCAGGTCGACCGGCTTCAGGCCATGCTCACCGACCTACTGGAGATCTCCCGCATTGACTCCGGTCATGTCGAGCTGCGCCCCCGCCGCACCGACATGCGCGAGGTCGTGACCTCGGTATTGGAGATTAACGCCTTCCACGTCACCGGCTCAGGGGCGCAGATCCGATTGCACCTGCCCGACGAGCCCGTCGTCGCCCAGATCGATGTGCGCCGGGTAGAGAGAATTATCCGCAACCTGGTCATTAACGCCCTGGAGCACGCCGAGTCCAAGCCCATTGACATCACTGTGGCGGGCAATGAGCAGGCCGTGGCGGTGCGGGTACGGGACCATGGAGTGGGCATGAGCCCGGACGTGGTCTCCAAGGTCTTCGATCGCTTCTTCAGAGCAGATGCCTCCCGAAAACGGACCCTGGGCGGCACCGGGCTCGGCCTGTCGATCTCCCTGGAGGACGCCCACCTGCACGGGGGCACCTTGACCGCATGGGGGTGGCCCTCGGAAGGCGCCTCATTCCTGCTGACCCTGCCGCGTGAACTGGGCCCCGAGGGCACCGCGGGCCACCTGAATGGCCCGGGGCCCCTCGAGCTCGTACCCGAGGACGCCCCAAGCGTGGCGCGCACCCCCCCGCGCTCCACCGCCCGGACCGAGGGCGCCTCCAGGGCGGTACTCGGTCCAGCCCCGGTCTCGCGGCGCTCGCGGGTACGGGACCACGACTCTTCCTCGCCCGCCACTGCCCCGGAGGAGACCGCCACCCCCGGACACATCACCATCCTGGGTCCGGGTCAGGCCCCCTCGGCAATGACCCCGGACAGCACCACCGGCCGGTGGCGACGATGAGCTCCCCAGCGCCTGGGACGCCCCGCCCCCGGGGCCCCGGGTGGTCCCGCCGCCACCTTCTGGGGCTGCTCGCCGCCGGGGTCGGGACCCTGGGCGCCTGCTCGGCGCTGCCCACCTCGGGCGAGGTGTTCACCGGGGGGGTGATCTCGGATGACGACGCTCAGCTGGTCCAGACTGCCGAGGGCCCTATCCGGGGCGCCGGCCCCGAGGTAATCGTTCAAGGCTTCCTGCGCGCCTGTGCCGCCGGGTTCTCCGACGGCTTCGCCACTGCGCGCTCCTTCCTCTTCCCCACCCTCTCGGAAACCTGGAACCCCACTGAGGCAGTGCGCGTCTACGCCGGCTCGACCGCCCCCACGGTGAAGCAGGGCCCCAACGGGGCGGTGAACGTGGCCGCCGAACTCCTGGGAGTCCTGGACTCCACCCGGGTCTTCACCGCCCAGCCGGACCCGAACTACTCCGAGAGCTTGTCCCTGGCCACCACCTCGCAGGGCCAGTGGCGCATTGTCGCCCTGCCCATGGGGGTGCTCTTGTCCTCGTCGAGTCTGGCGGCCAGCTTCGCGGACTGCTTTCTGTTCTTCTTGTCCTCGGACTGCACCCGCCTGGTCCCTGAGCTGCGCTGGTTCCCCCGCCGCAGGCTCTTGGTGTCCCTGGTCGAGGCGCTTCTCAAAGGGCCCTCGCCCTGGCTGGCAGCCGGGGTGATCTCCGCCGTGCCGGAGGGGACCGCCCTAGTGGGCGATGGGGTGAAGGTCGACGGTTCGACCGCGACGGTTCTCCTATCCGCCCAGGCGGCTTCGGCGAGCCCCCGAGTCCAGGCCCTGTTGGTGGACCAGATTAAGGGGACGCTACTGCAAGTCGGTGGTGTCGCCGAGGTGGTGGTCACCGCCGACTCCGCGCCCATGGAGTCCTCTGCTGGGCTTATTGCCTCAACAGCTCCTTCCGCAGGAAGCCTGGTGGGCATTGCCGGCGGTGAAGTGGTCCAGGGCGTGGAGGAGCCGCGCAGCGTCCTGGTCAACGCCGACGTCTTGGAGGGCCTGGAGCCGCGCCATCCTGCGCTGGGACCGGACAGGACCGTTTATCTGGTCTCGGGTGAACGGCTCATGCGGATCTCCGCGGATGCCTCCGAGGTTGCCGAGGCCGCCGTCTTGGGGCCGGGGGCGGTTCTGCCCCCGGTGGTCGACAGACACGGTTGGGTCTGGACGGGGGCCGCCGGGGCCCTGAGCGTCCTGAACGCCCAGGGCGCGCGTGCAGAACTGGATGCCGCCTGGCTCTCCGGCGCCGAGGTGCTGGATCTTGATCTGTCTTGCGAGTCTGAGCGCCTGGCGGTGCGCTACACCAAGGAGGGCCGGACCCATGTGGGGGTTGCCGCCGTGCGGCGCAACGAGCGCGGCCAGCCCGTGGGACTGGGTGAGCCGCTGGCGCTGGACGTGGCCGCGGGTTGGGGCCTGGCCTGGCAGGACCCGGTTGCCCTGGTGGCCCTGGAGGAGGGGACCGACGGCGTCTCCATGGTGCGCCGGACCCTGGTGGGGGGAACCTCCTCAATAACGGCGGGGGTTGCCGGCGCCGGGAGGGTGGTTGCCGACCGGGTCGGGGGCGACATCCTCCTGTCTGACGGCGCCGGGCAGGTGTGGCAGCGCGCCGGCGCGACCTGGCGATCCCTGGGCGCTGACGTCTCCGACCTGGCCTACTCCCTGTCCTAGAAGTCCCAGGGCCCGAGCCCGTCATGTGAGGACCCGCTCACGGCGCGAGAGGGCACCCCACCAGTTGGCGGCAGGGCGCCCTCGCCCCTGGCAGGGGCGCCGCTCAGGGAGGCGGACTCACAGCACCTGGGCGTCCAACCGGATGACGCCGTAGGTCCAGCCGTGGCGATGGTAGACAGCGCAGGGCTGCTTGCTCGCCTTTTCAATGAAGAGATAGAAGGGGTGCCCCACCAGCTCCATCTGGTAGAGGGCCTCGTCCACTGTCATGGGGACCGCCTCATACAGTTTCTGGCGCACGATCACCGGGGAGTCGCCGAGCTGGGCCTCCACGGCCACGCCATGCTTGGTGGGGGCCGAGGGGGAGTCCTCGATGGGGGCGTCATCGGTCTCGGGGATGACGACCTCCTCCGGGGCGGGCGCCTCCGCGCTCGGTGCGGCCACGACGGCGTAGCGCCGGTGGTTCTTCTTGCGGTCACGGGCGCGGCGCAGACGCTCGGTCAGCTTGCCCATGGCGATGTCGAAGGCGGCGAAGCGGTCGGAGGAGCTGGCCTCGGCCCGGATGACCGGCCCCTTGGAGATGACGGTGACCTCGACGCGCTCGGCGGTGTCCGCCTGACGCGGGTTGCGCTCGTGGGTGACCTCGACCTCGACGCGCTGGACGCGGGGGTCGAACTGCTCGACCTTGGTGGCCTTCTCCTCAATGTAGTTGCGCAGGCGCGAACTGATCTCTGCGTTGCGGCCGACGACAGTGATGTCCATGGTGGACTCTCTTTCTGGGGGTGATGATCCTGTGAGGGGATCGGTCTGGATGTCACCCACCGCACGTCGCGGTGGGCCCTGATATGGGGGTCACCACCTCCTGCGGTATGCCAGGGGAGTGCGGCGGCATCTCCGACACCACAACTCCGTGTGTCCGGTACCACATAATCTACCTTACGGAGGGCCGGGAAGTGGCGTGAGCGCAGGCCTGATCGCCGGTGGCTAAACCCCTGGGGAGTAGGCCCCTCCTGGTGTGCGGCCCCGTCGTGGTGCAGGCGAGAACCAGGGCTCCCAGGACTCGGGCGCCGGCCTGCTCCAGGGCTCGCCGGCAGGCGCCCAGGGTCGCCCCTGTGGTCACGACGTCGTCAACCAGCAGCACCTCCCGCCCCGCCACCGGGGCCAGGACCCGGGGCGGGTCCGCCCGGTTGACGCGCCGCTGTCGGGCCGATCGCCCCCTTTGGTGGGCGCTGCCAGAGCCGCGCCCCCGCGATCGCCGCAGCAGGTCGGCGCTGAGCACCCGGGGGGAGGCGGTGTCGGGGGGCTTTGCCCCGCCGCCCCGGGCCCCTGGGGCGGCCGCGCCGATAAGCGCCTCCCCCCAGCCGTGGGCGACGCCCCGCGCGACGTCGTCGGCCAGTGCGGCGGCCACCAGGCGGCCGGCGGCGCGGCGCGCCAGGCCCGAGGGGGCCGGCACCACCAGCAGCCCACTCCCATCGGTGAGGGCTGTCGGGTTCGTGCGCTGCGCCCACCAGCGCCCGCAGCGCCGTCCGACCCGGGCCATCACCCGGTCAAGATCCTGGCGCTTGCCCTGCTTCCAGGCCAGGATCATTTCGCGCACCGGCCCCGTGTAGGGGGCCGCGGCCACCACCGTCAAGTCGCCGGCGGCCTCGGCGTGCTGGACCTCCAGGGGCTCAGCGGTCAAGAGGGCCAGGCAGTCGGAGCACAATGCTGTCTCCCAGCGCCCGCAGCCCGCGCAGGTCAGGGGCAGCCCCAGGCGCGCGCCCTGAGTGAGTGCCGTGAGCAGTCGCGCCCCCGGCCCCGGGCGGGGTTCAGTGGGGCCGGGCGGTGGGGCCGGCGTGGATAGCCGCGCCAACCCGGGATAGGGCTCAAAGGTGGTCATGGACACACAGTGGCACAAGGCGTCGCCGAGGAGGCCGCCGGGCCCCAGGATTCCCACAGGCCGGGTCCGCCGCAGGGCGCGGGCCGGGCCTGTGGAGCCGGGGCGCCCGTGCGGGCTCCGGGAGGGGGAATCGCGTCGGACTTGCGCGGTCCACTAGCATGAGCACCATCTGTGCCCGATCCGCACGGGGGCGGGCGCGTGGCGGGGCGCCGCGGGGCGCCCCAGGATACTGTGGATACTGTGCTTGACGTCCAAGGGAGAAGCAAAGGTGTCGATTGTCGACCGGATCCTTCGCATTGGCGAGGGTCGCACCCTTAAGAAGCTCGACGCCCTCGCCAGCCGGGTTGAGGCCCTCGCGGAGGTCTACCGCGATCTTTCAGACGAGGACCTGCGCGAGGCCACTGAGGACCTTAAGGACCAGTACGATAAGGGCGCCACCTTGGATGAGCTCCTTCCCGAGGCCTTCGCCACCGTGGTCGAGGCCGCCGACCGCGTGCTGGGCATGCGCCCCTACCACGTGCAGATTATGGGTGGTGCCGCCCTGCACCTGGGCAATATTGCCGAGATGAAGACCGGTGAGGGCAAGACCCTGGTGGCCACCATGCCCTCCTATCTGCGGGCCCTGACGGGCAAGGGCGTCCACGTCGTCACCGTCAACGACTACCTCGCCGAGTACCAGTCCGACCTCATGGGGCGCGTCCACCGCTTCCTGGGCCTGACCACCGGCTGCATCCTGACCGGCCAGACCCCCGCCGAGCGCCGCAAGCAGTACGCGATGGACATCACCTACGGCACGAACAACGAGTTCGGCTTCGACTACCTGCGCGACAACATGGCCCAGCGCCCCGAGGACCTGGTCCAGAGGGGCCACGCCTTCGTCATCGTCGACGAGGTCGACTCCATCCTCATCGACGAGGCCCGCACCCCGCTCATCATCTCCGGCCCGGCCGGCGGCGACGTCAACAAGTGGTACAAGGAGTTCGCCAAGATCGCCGAGCGGCTGCGCCCGGGCAGGGACTACGAGGTCGACGAGAAGAAGCGCACCGTCGGCGTCCTGGCCTCGGGCATCGAACGGGTCGAGGACTACCTGGGCATAGACAACCTCTACGAGTCGGAGAACACCCCGCTCATCAGCTTCCTCAACAACGCCATCAGGGCCAAGGAGCTGTTCCACCTCGACAAGGACTACATCGTGCGCGACGGCGAGGTCCTCATCGTCGACGAGCACACCGGCCGCGTCCTGCCCGGCCGGCGCTACAACGAGGGCATGCACCAGGCCATCGAGGCCAAGGAGCGCGTGGAGATCAAGGCGGAGAACCAGACCCTGGCCACCATTACCCTGCAGAACTACTTCCGCCTCTACCCCGAGGGCTCGCGCTGCGGCATGACCGGCACCGCCGAGACCGAGGCCGCCGAGTTCGCCGGGACCTACAAGATCGGCGTCGTGCCGATCCCGACGAACAAGCCCATGATCCGCGTCGACCAGTCCGACCTGGTCTACACGACGGCGGCCGCCAAGCTGACCGCCGTCGTCGACGACATCGCCGAGCGCCACGAGGCCGGCCAGCCGGTCCTCGTGGGCACCACCAGCGTGGAGAAGTCCGAGCAGCTGTCCTCCCTGCTGCGCGAGCGGGGGATCCCCCACCAGGTCCTCAACGCCAAGCAGCACGCCCGCGAGGCCGCCGTCGTGGCCATGGCCGGCCGCAAGGGGGCCGTCACCGTGGCCACCAATATGGCCGGGCGCGGCACCGACATTATGCTGGGCGGCAACGCCGAGCACATCGCCGTCACCGCCCTGAAGGAGCAGGGGCTGGACCCCGAGGAGAACGCCGAGCAGTACGAGCGGGCCTGGCCCGCGGCCCTGGCCGCCGCCAAGGACGCCTGCCGGGCCGAGCACGACGAGGTGGTCGGACTGGGCGGGCTGTACGTGCTGGGCACCGAGCGCCACGAGTCGCGCCGCATCGACAACCAGCTGCGCGGGCGCTCCGGACGCCAGGGCGACCCCGGCGAGTCCCGCTTCTACCTGTCCATGGAGGACGACCTCATGCGCATGTTCGCCTCCGGGCTGGCCCAGCGCATCATGTCCTCGGGGGCCTACCCCGACGACGTCCCCCTGGAGTTCAAGGTGGTCACCCGCGCCATCGCCTCGGCCCAGCGCCAGGTCGAGTCGCGCAACTACGAGATCCGCAAGAACGTCCTGAAGTACGACGACGTCATGACCGAGCAGCGCGAGAAGGTCTACTCCGAGCGCCGCCGGGTGCTCAAGGGAGAGGATCTGGAGCCGCAGATCGAGCGCTTCCGCTCCTACGCCGTGGAGACCATGGTGCGCGCGCGCACGGCCGAGGGCAGGCCCGACCAGTGGGACCTGGAGGCCCTGTGGGGCGACCTGGGTCATCTCTACCCGGTGGGGATTACCTCCGAGGAGGTTGTTGAGGCTGTCGGCGGAGTGGATTTCCTGACCGACGAGCGCCTGATCACCGAGCTCAGCGACGACGTGGCCGTGGCCTACGAGGACGCCGAGGCGGCCATTACTGACAATGCGCTGGCCCAGGCCCAGCTCGGTAAGGACCCCATGCGCGTGCTGGAGCGGCGGGTGCTGTTGGCGGTGGTGGACAAGCGCTGGCGCGAACACCTTTACGAGATGGACTATCTCAAGGAGGGAATCGGTCTGCGCGCCATGGCTCAGCGCGACCCGCTAGTGGAGTACGCCAACGAGGGCGCGCACATGTTCCGGGCGATGATGGAGGGCATTCGGGAGGAGACCATTGAGCAGATCTTCGCCAATGTTGCCCGCTTCGCCCAGGCCGCGGCGCGCGCCGCCGAGGAGGGCGTGGCCGATGCCGCCCACATGGTCTCCGGGGCGGCGGACGGCACTGGCGCCGCGGGCCTGAAGGTCAAGGCGGTGGTGACGCCCAAGGGCTCCAAGGGCTCGGTGCTGGGGGACACCGGTCAGGCCGCCATGAACCGGCGCGTCACCTACTCCGCGCCGGCAGAGGGTGGTGGCCAGATTGCAACTTCGGCCGGTCCGGGCTCGGCCAATAGGCTTGCGGCCCCCGCTCGGGCTTCCGCTGCGGAGCCGGCCGCTCAGGGGGGCAACCGCGCCCAGCGGCGGCGGGCGGCCAAGAAGCAGAAGCGCCGTCGCCGCCACTGAGACGGCCTCGGGGCTTGCCCGGCGTCGCCGCGCGTGAGGCGGCCCGGCGACGCCGGGCGGGCTCCCGCACCGGTTTCTTGTCGCGACGGGGCCCCGGGGCCATGCCGCTGGCCGGTACTCGGCTGTCACAGCTGTCACAACTGCCACAGCGCCGAAGATCACGAAGATCACGACGATCACGAAGTCCGCTTCAGGCGATTTCCAGGTTGGCCAGCACCCACCTGCCGTGATGCGGTTCCAGCCGGGCGGCAGCGGCGCGGACGCGCTCGCCGTCGTCGAGCAGGACCGTGGCCTCCTGGGCGCCGCTGGCCGTGGATTGAAGGTGGACCGAACGCGCCCGCGGACGCGCGCCCGCCTGCTCGCCGAGCAGTCGCGATGCCAGGCCGGCTCGGCGAGCCAGGGCGTCGAAGAGGTCCGGAGTGGTCCATCGCATGAGGTGCTGGACTGGGCGCAGTCCGCACAGTACCTCGGCGGCCGCCGCGACGAGGGAGGCCGCCGCCCGGGAGGGGGCGGGGACGCAGGCCGCGGGTGAGCCGCCGGCCCCGCGGCCGGCCGGGGTTGCCAGGCGCGGCTGGAAGCGCAGCCGGTCCCAATCCGTGGTCCTGGCCGTGGCTGTCAAGACCGGCCGGGCCACCGGGGTGCCGGCCCGTGGACTTCGACGCACCGACCGGGTGGTCCGGGGCGCGGAGGGCGCCGGCCGACGCCGACGGGGCTCTGGCTGGGCCGCGGGCGGGGGAGAGGTGAGGGTAGCGGTCATAACGGGTCTCCTGTCAGAGCGGGAATCGTGCCGATGCGCAGGCACTCAGAAGGCGGTTTCGGCTGGGGGCGGAGTGGTCAAGGCGACGGGAAGGTCCAGGACCTGGCCCGGACGGATGAGGTCGGGGTCGGCGCCGACCTCGTGGGAGTTGGCGGCGTAGAGCGAGGGCCAGGCCTCGGTGACCTCGGCCGCGGAGGCGCCGGCGCCAAGAAGGTCGGCGGTGATCGACCACAGGGACTCTCCGGGCGCCACCACGTGGGCGCCCGCATCGGCGGGGGTCGGGCCGGCCGGCTCCTCCCACTCGGGGTCTGCGGTGTAGGTCGTGGCGGGGTCGGCGGTGTCGGTGGGTGCCGGCGAGGCACTGCGCCACCCCAGATCGTCGCCGGATACTGCGGGGGAGGCCAGGGCGGGGGCTGAGACCAGGGTGACGGCGATGCCTCCGGCCACCAGGCGCCGCACGGCGGGGGCGCCCCAGCGGGCCAGGACGAGGGCCGCTCCTCGGCGCAGGCTCATTGAGCGCACCGAGGGGCCGGATTCGGCCACAAGGGCTGTGAGGGCGGACAGGGCGTGCCAGCCGGCACCGAGGGTCCCGGCGCCGGCTGCCAGGAGGACCACGGTTGCTGAGACCTGTGCGGGCCCCCACCACGCCGGGGGAGCGGAGCACATGGCGGTCAGGGCCCGGGCGCTGGCGCACCCAAGACCCAGGCTCAATGCGCTTGCAACCATGAAAAGGGTGATGAGACGGTTTCGCATAGACATAGGGCATCCCGTACGTATCGTTATGTTTGAGTACGTTAGATACTCCAACGATATTGCTAGTGTGTCAAGAGTCTCATCTGGGTCGCTGGTCCCGGGTGGGACGGCGTGGTTCGTGGTGGGGTGGCTCCATGGACTGGGAGGCGGTTCTCGCTGATCTTGAGAGCACATTCGAGGCGGAGCGCCGTGCCGAGCTCGCTGCGCACAGTGCGGAACTGGCCGAAGCGGAGGCCGCCTCGATCGCGCTCTCCGATCGACTCCGCGGGGCCGTGGGCTCACGGGTGCGTTTGACCACCCGCGGCGGCCACGGCGTTCACGGCCTCCTTGTGCGGTGCGAGCAGGCCTTCGCGCTGGTTCGCGAGGATGAGGGCGCCCAGGTGCTGGTGCCAATGGGGGCGGTTGCCAGCGTGCAGGGCCTGCCGGGGCCTGCGCCCGCCTTGGCCGGGCGACGACGTGTCACCCTGGGGTCCGCGCTGCGCGAGTTGGCGCGCCAGGGTGCGCGCCTGCGGCTGGTGCTCACCGGCGGGGAGGTGATGGGGCGCCCGGTGCGGGTCGGGGCCGACTATGTTGACGTCGTCGTCGAAGGCGGCGGAGGCGGTCGACCGCGGAGGGTGACGGTGGCGCTGGCTGCTGTTGAGGTAGTTAGATCTCGTTGAGCACCCTCAGTGCCGTGCTGTCTCCCCGAAGCGCCCGGCCGCCACCATGGCCCGGGTGGAGGCGAGTTGGCGCTCAATGTACTCGTCCAGTGCGGTGTCCTCAATGCGCCACAGGTGGCGTGCGCCCACCTGGATAGCGGGCAGGTCCCCGGAGTGGATGAGGGAGCGGACTGCCTGGGCGGAGAGTTGAAGTTGGTCGGCCACCTCTGCAATGGTCAGGAAGCGTCGGGTCATGGCACGATGGTCTCACGCGCATACCCGAATGCGCTATCTCTGAACGACCTTTTGGACGCTCAAATCTCATCAATGAACATCGACAAGGATCATGAGCAACCGAGGAGGGTCCCGTGGCCCCACAGCGGCGAGTCCCGCTTGCGCACCCCGATGAGTCCCAACCGCACGCTAACGACCCTCAGGGGAAGGCTATGCGCTGGAGACGCCCCACCTGGCGAGATCCACGTCTCGCCGCCGGCCTCGCCCTTGTGGGGGCCGCCGTCGCTCTGGGAGCCTGGGGCATGGACAAAGCCGCCAACACTGAGGAGCTCTATGCGCTCACCCGCGATGTCGCCCCCGGCGAGGACCTCACTGCCGACGGCGTGCTAACCGTGGTCTCTTCTCGACCTGGTACGGGGCAATACATTAAAGCTGGAGATCTGCCCACTGACGCGATCGCCACACGCTCCTTGAGCGCCGGCGAACTGCTTCCGGCCGGGGCTGTCGGGGAGGAGTCCGCACAGGATCTGCGTTCAGTAGTGCTTGAGATCTCCTCGGGGCTGCCGGCGACTGCGGGGGCCGGGGACAAGGTCGACCTGTGGGCCCTGCCCTCCGCCGAGGCCGGCGCGGACAAGTCTCAGGCGGCGCAGCAGGTCGCCGAGGGCCTCATTATCTCCGCGGTGGGGACGACGAGCTCTTCCCTTGTGGGCTCTGGGACGACAAGCGTTGAGGTGCTTGTCCACGCCGGTTCGCTCAGTCAGGTGCTCACGGCCGTGGGCTCAGGCGGCCCTCTGGTGCTGGTGCCCACGGGTGAGGGCGTATGAGCGCTGTGCCCAGCCCTGACCGGGGCGTGCTGCTGGCCCTGACTGGGGACGACGCCGAAATTCTGCGGGCGTTGAGTGTCCCGGGCAGTGGTATGAGCGTGGTGCGTCGCTGCGCGGACCTCCCCGAGCTTCTTTCGGCGGGCATGGCCGGTCTGGCCTCTTTGGTCGTCCTGGACACTGACTTCGATGAGACTGATCGCACGGTGCTGGAACGGTTGGGGAGCGCCGGACTAGCCGGTCTGCTGCTTGTGCCCGACGGGCAGGAGGCGCGCTGGGCGACCCTGGGCTGGAGCGTGTTGAGTCGGGAGGCGGAGCCCGCCGAAGTGCGCCGCACTCTCCAGGGCATGATGCGCGACAGCGGCCAGGGTCGGGGCCACGACGGTGGCCAGAGCCGGATGTCGCGACTCGAGCGGAGAAGGAGGTCGCGCCGCGCATTGCGCCTGGCAGACGACACGGACGCCGCTGGCGCGACCCCGGGCTCTGACATTGACGATGCGCCGGGCCCGGGGGCCACCGTCCACACGATTTCGCCCGTCAACCAGGGGCGGAGGGCGTCGGGCGCGTTACGGAGCCTGCCGGCCCCCAGCTCCCCCGAGCCCCCGGCCTCCCCCGAGCCCCCGGCCTCCCCTGAACCCCCGGGGAGCGCCGAGGTACTCGAGGCGCCCAATGGTCCCGCGGCTCCCGGGTCGCCGACCAACGAGCAACCGGGCGCCGGGCTGCAGCCGCAAGGCAGGCTGGTTGTGGTCTGGGGGCCCCACGGCGCACCGGGACGCACTACAGTGGCCGCCTCCTTGGCTCATGGGCTGGCTCGTGTGGGCCCGTCCATACTGGTGGACGCCGACGTTGAGGCGCCCAGCCTGGTCCAGGTGCTGGGGTTGCCGGAGGACTCCTCGGGGCTGGCGACCGCCGCGCGCCTGGCTACTCACGGGCGGCTGGACGCTGAGGCCTTCCAGAAACTGCTTCTGCCGGTGGAACTGGGGCCAAGGCTCTTATCCGGCCTGGGACGGGCCGGACGTTGGCGTGAACTGCCTCCGGTCTCCATGCGGGAGGTGTGGCAGTGGTGCCGTCGCTGCGCCGAGTGGACGGTTGTGGACATTGCCGGCGGCGCGATTGACGACGCCGTCGACGACTTCACGCTTGAGCCGGGGCGTGGTGCTGTGGCCGCCGATCTCATTCGCAGTGCCGACGTCGTGGTGGTGGTTGGTACGGGCGACCCCGTGGGGATACGCCGCCTTCTCCAGCTTCTCAGCGACCTGGATGAGGGCATGGAGCCCCAGGGACGGGTTGAGGTCGTGGTCAATCGGGTCCGCGCCTCAGCAGCGGGCCCTGCTCCGCAGCAGGCCGTGCGCGAGGCTATGCGCCGTTTCGGTGGACTGGACCAGGTAATAGTTCTTCCCGAGGACGGCGCTCTGGCGGACCGTTGCCTCATGGAGGGGCGTGCGGTGCTCCGGGACTCGGCCGCCAGCGCCCTGCCGGCTGGTCTGGCCGCTCTGGTGGACCGCGTTGATCCCGCCGCCAGCTGCACCGCGGCGACGAGCCGGGCCCGACGACGCCACCTACTCAGGGAGTTCGGTTCCAAGACTCGGCTGTCACGACTGATTGAGAGCCTGCGGGAGATGACGAGGCGCCAGGAGGGGTGGGAGCCCACCGCCTACGGGTCCGTCGCAGGCGCCGGCCATCCTCAGGGTGTGCCTGGGCCGCGGGGTGTGCCGGTGTCTCCGGCGGTGGCCGGGCCGCAGGGTGCGCCTGGGCCTCAGGGTGTGCCGGTGTCTCCGGCGGTGGCCGGGCCGCAGGGTGCGCCTGGGCCCCAGGGTGTGCCGGGTGCCCCGGTGTCTCCGGCGGTGGCCGGGCCGCAGGGTACACCTGGTCCCCAGGGTGCGCCGGTGTCTCCGGCTGCTGGTCCGCCCAATACGCCGGTCTCGCCAGTGGTGCAGGCTGCTCCAGCAGCCTCAACCGCAGTGGCTTCCCCGAGCGTTCCGGGTCCCGCTGGCGCATCCACCACCCAGATAGTTGCCATCCCGCCTCGGTCCCCGGGAGCAGCAGCGTCTCCGAGCGCGCCCGGCCCCGGCGGCGTGTCCACCACCCAGATTGCTGTGATCCCGCCCCTGTCACCGGGAGCGGCGGCCTCCCCGGGCGCCCCCGGCTCTGGCGGCGCCCCCACCGCGCAAATGGCAGCAATCCCACTGAACGCGCCACGAGCCTCGGAGAAGCCAGAATCGGCCGATGCGCCCACCTCCCAGATGGCGGCCATCGCCCCAATCGCCCCAGGTTCCGCGCCCGCCCCGACTGCTCCGGCCGTTCCGGTCACCCCGGAGAGCCGACGCTCCGCCCGCCCCCCAGTGCCCCGCCGTCGTTCAATAGCTCTGCGGGAAGTCTCCAGGTCCTCCACCAGGACCCCGGAGCAGGCCGCCACGCCGCCCGCCCGCATTGAGCGGGGCACCGGCCGCAGGGTCAAGCAGGTGTCCCCCGCACCCCCGCCGCCCCCGGCCGACCAGGGGCAGGTTGGTGAGAGCCGGCGGAGTGCGTCTCGGCGCGCCAAAGGACGCCACAGTCTTTGACGGGCAGACTGTGCCCATGCGCATCTACCTGCCCGCTACAGCCGCTGACCTGCGCGCCGACACGATCTCCCCACGCCTCGCCCACGCCCCGACCCCTGCCCTGGCCCGGGCGCTGCCCGAGGAGGACCAGGAGGGTCTGGAGGTCTCAGCGAGCCTGTGCGCCGCTGACGCCTCCCTGGTGCTGCTGGCCGAGCCGGGGGCGGCCGGACTGGCCGACCGCCGCATTGTTGTCGCCGCGGATGTCGAACCAGAGGCTGCGCACGAACTCGCCCCCGGTGGGGACGTGCTGCCAGGGACAGTGAAGGTCACTACGGAGGTGCCCTGGGACCAGGTGGCCGCCGTGCTCGTCGACGAGGCGGCTGTCGAGCCCGATGTGCACGCCGCCCGCCTGGGCGACGAGGAGGCCTTCGAGAGGACCGCGCAGGCGGACCTGCTGTGGTTCGATGTCACAGAGAAGCAGGCCTTGGCCGCCGAGCTCGGCGTGTGAGCGCTCGCTCAGACAACGGGCAGGACCGCCACCTGGATGGAACCGGCACCTGGCGGGACGGCGCTGATTCAGCGCCCCGAACGGTCGCATGCATTAGGCCCGTACCCTCAGGGTGGAGCCGACCCCATTGCGCTTGACCTCAATGCGGTCGGGGATTTGACGCCGCAACTCCCCCACGTGGGAAACGATGCCGACCGTACGGCCCTCCACCTGGAGCCGCCCCAACTCGGCAAGAACCTCCTGGAGAGTCTCGGGATCCAGGCTGCCGAAACCCTCGTCAATGAACAGCGTCTCCATGGAGACCCCGCCGGACTCGGCGGTCACCACGTCAGCCAGGGCGAGGGCCAGGGACAAGGAGACGTAGAAGGTCTCACCACCGGAGAGTGTGCGGGGGTCGCGTACCCCCGAGCCGCAGAGGTGGTCGATCACGCCCAGTCCCAGCCCCCGGTCGCGACGCCCCGCCGAGCCGGATTCGTCCGTGACCCGCACCAGCTCGTAGCGGCCCGCGGACATCTGGGACAGGCGCGCATTGGCAAAGACAAGCACCTCATTGAAGCGCTCAACCAGCACCCAAGTGGCCAGCGGGGTGGAAAGAGCATTGCGGCCCGTGGCCAGGGCGACGACCCGCGCCAGCACCGCCGAATCCTCAATGGCCCCTTCCAGGTCCAAGACCGCTGACCTGACGCCGGCCCCGGCTTCGGTGAGCCGGGCGTGGGCGGCACGGGCCTGTGCACGGGCTTCCAGCGCCGTGGTGTGCCGCTCCTGCGCCTGGGCCAGGCGCAGGCGGGCTCCCTCCACATCAGCGATCTCCCGCCCACTCAGAGAGGCAATGGAATCGTCCTCTTCCAGCCCGTGCCGAACCCGTTCGGCCCGGGCACGGACTTGGGCGACCGCGGCTTCCACCTCCCTGGTCTGTGAGGGCGTGAGCGCAGCCTCCTCCACCTGAGCCCGGGTGGTGAAGTCGGCGTCCGCCAGCGCCTGGGTCAGGGCGTGGCGGTTGCGCAGGGCCGTCTCCAGGGCCTGCACAACCTGATCCAGGAGCGCCGCACTGGTTCCGGACCCCGCGGCCTGGTCCTTCAGGTACGTGCTGTGGGCACGGACCGTGTGGTGGTCGCCGTGAGCGGCCCGGCAGCGGTCGCGGTCCGCGGCCAGCGCCGCCTCGGCCTGCGCGTACTCGGCCCGCTTCTGGGCCAGGGCGGTGCGCCTACCCTCCTGGGCGCTGCGCAGCGCCTCGGTCTGCGAGGCAAAACCGGCGAGTCTATTACTCAACTCCTCCAGTGGTGCGGCCGCCCCCTCCAGCTCGGTGAGCCGGCGGGAGACAACCTCAAGGGCCTCCTCCAGCTCGGGCGCCCCCCTGCTGTCGGCGGCCGCATGGGCGCGGGCCAACTCACCGAGGAGGCCATCGTGATGGTGCGCTGCACGGGCCAGGGTCGCGTCAGCCTGCGCCTGCGCCTCCTCAGCGGCCTCCACCTGGGCGCGACTAACCGACTCAGGAGCCGGATCCGCTGGGGCGGGGTGGTTGGGGGAGCCGCACACCGGGCAGGGCTCGTCCTCAACCAGCTCCGCAGCCAGCGACCCCGCCGTGGCGGCGATCCACGCCTGGCGCCGCCGGGCGACAAGGGCCGTAGCCCGTTTGGCCGCAGTGGTTGCTTGGGCGAGTGCGTCGTGCGCCTGCTCAATGGGGGAGGCCAGGGCGGCCGCCTGGAGCGCCGCCTCCAGGCGCCGTTTGGCCGCCGAGTGCTCGACCCGCAGCTCAGGCAGCTCCAGCTTGGCGGCCCGAGCAGCAGCCAAGGCCTTCTCCAGCTCACGATGGCTCCGGGGGCGTTCCTGAAGGACGACGGCCGCCTGAGCGACCTGCTCCTCCAGAGCGGCCAGATCCTCGCGCTGCGAGTCCAGGTCCCGGGCACGTTCGGCTAGCCCCGCCTCCACCTCGACCAAAGCACTCAGCACCCCGGCCCGGGTGCGCAGTTCCCGCTCCCGGGCGAAGAGCTCTTCGGCGGCCCGACGGGCCGCGTCAAGCGCTACGCCCTCCGCCTCAGCCGCACCGGCAGCAGCGCCCCCGCCTGCGGTCGGCCGGGTGGTCTGCCCCTGAGCGGTGCCCTCCGGGCCCTCCGCGCGGCCTCCTGGGCCCATCAGGACGCCGCTGACCCCGGGGCCCGGGACCGCCCCAGAGGAGGGCGCCACCTGCTCACCGGAGCACGCCACCTGGGCGAGGGCACCGGTCAGGTCCTCCAGGGCGGCCAGGGCCTCCAGGATTCCATCGTGCCCGGTGTCGGTGAGGGGCGCGATTCTGCCCAGCCCCGTGCGGGCCCGGGCGCAGGCATCCCGGGCCTCTTGTGCAGAACGGTCGTATAGGGCCAGGGCGGGTAGCACGCCGGCGGCACGGCGGGCGGCGGCAAGGCGCTGCTCCTGGGCCTCGTCATGGGCCCTGGAGTCCTGTAGGGCGTCGCGCTCCGCTTCCAGGAGGCGGCGGCGCTCCAGACGGCCGTGCAGGGAGGTCTGCGCCTCCAGGTCCTGTTCAGCCAGGACTCGCTGCCCGACAGCCTCCTCCAGGGCCGTCTCCAGCGGGGTCAGGCGCGCCTGGGAGTCGGCGAGCAGACCGTGGACCAGGTCGTCAATGGCACCCGCATCAGGGGTGACAGCCTCGATCAGCGTCATGAGGCGCTCATCGGGGGAGGGGGGATCCTCCTGGCCCGCCGCGGGGGCGGGGGCCTGTTCAGAGGCGGGCGTCTGCTCGGGAGCGCCCAGGAGGGAACTGAAAAGCTGGGTGCGCGCTCGCAGGGCCTGACGAGCCTGTTCGGTGGCCTTGTCAATGGCGCGCCCGCGCCCGCGCAGTTCCTCTTCCATGGCGTCGAAGACGCCAGTGCCGAAGACGTCGCGCAGCAGCCGGTGGCGCTCCTCTGAGGAGGAGCGAAGGAACTGGGCGAACCGGCCCTGGGGCAGGACTACGGTCTGGGTCAGCTGTTCGCGACTGAGACCAATAGCGCGGCGGATCTCCGCATCCGCCTCCCCCACGCGGGTGACGGGCTCCTCCAGGGCGGTCCCTTCGACGTCGGCCAGCCGCCACAGCTTGACCGAGGCGTTCTGCCGGGTGGTGCCGCTTCCGCGCCGTTTGGGCCGTTGGTACTCGGGGGAGCGCAGCACTCGGTAGATCCCCGCCGAGGTGGAGAACACCAGCTCGACCTCGCTGTGAACGTGACCCTCCACCAGAGTGGAGCGTATGCGCTGCTTGGAGGATCCGTCCTTGTCCGCGACCTGCCCGTACAGGGCGAAGACAATGGCGTCAATAATGGTGGTCTTGCCCGAGCCGGTGGGGCCGGTGAGCAAGAAGCGCCCCGAGGAGGAGAAGCGATCGAAGTCAATGGTCTCGGTGCCCGCGTAGGGGCCGATCGCCGTCATGGTCAGGCGGTGCAGGCGCATCACCGCTCACCCCTGCGCGGCGGCGTGCTTGACCGCATCGTGGGCCGCCTCCATGATCGAGTGCTCGACCGGGTCCGGGTCGCGTCCCAGCATTTGCGCCAGGAAGCGGTCGGCGACCTTGACGGGGTCCGAGGAGCGGGTGACGGTCATGGCCTCGCGCCGCTGCCGTTGAGGGGGGCGGTGGGAGAAGGCGAGCAGGTTGGTGAAGCGCTCTTTGAGCCGGGCCATGGCGTCGGGGGGCATGGGGCCGGTCAGTTCAATGCGCACCCAGTGGCCGGTTTGCCCTGAGGTTCGTGGACCGAGAAGTTCCTCCAAGGTGCCGGTCAGGGTGGTCGCCTCATAGGGGCACGGCGCCGCCACGCGCTCCAAGGAGGTCACTCCGCCCGGGCCGAGCTCGAGTACGACAGTGGACTTCGGCGTCGTCGCCTCGGGGAAGGAGAAGGGCAGAGGACTGCCGGAGTACACCAACCGCGGTCCTGCTGCCCGTGTCCGGATCTCCTGGGGGCGGTGAAGGTGCCCCAGGGCCACGTAATCCACCGTCCCGCACCGGGGTGCCAGGGGCGGGGCGCCCAAGGCGGTGTAGACCTCGGAGGGGACGGAGTCGACGCCGCCCACACGGATGTCCCTCTCGGACTCGGCGCTGGCCTGACCGCCGACAACGAAGGCATGGGACATGATCAGGGCCGGCACCCGCCTGTCATCCCTCGCCCGCCGGGAGGCGAGGTCCTTGGCGACCAGCCGCAGTGCCCCGGCCACCACCGCCTGGTGGGAGCGGGCCAGGAGCCAGGGACGGGGAGTGCCCTGGGCCTCCTCGTCGTCCGGTGACGTCGTCGTCGCCGGGGCGCTCTCCCCGAGGCGCTCATCCAGAAGCGGCGGCAGTGACTCCCTGGCGGCGTCAGGATCCAGGTAGGGCAGGGCGTAGATGTACAGGCCCGCCCCACCCCCGCGGTCCGGGATAATGACAGGGCGGTCCACCTCCGGTGTGCGAGCCCGGATGGTGATGCCCTCGCGCAGCAGGCCCGCCCCGAACCCGAGGCGTTGAGCGGAGTCATGATTGCCGGGGGTCAGCACCACGCGCGTGCGCTCGCTCAGGCGGCGCAGCGTGTCATCCAGCAGGCGCACTGAATCGATGGGTGGGATCGCCCTGTCATACACGTCTCCGGCAACCACCACAGCGTCAATGCGCTCCGCCTGGACCAACTCAACGAGGTGGTCGGCGAAGACGGCGTGCGCCTCATCAAGCACCCGCCCATGGAAGGTGCGCCCCAGGTGCCAATCGGAGGTGTGGAGAATCCGCATGAATGCACCTTCTCACACGGGTCGGACACGAATCCGCCGGCGTGCCGGCCCGAACCAGTGCCAGGCCCGGCCCGCTCAATCACCGGGCGGACAGGGGCCGCCGGTGCCCGACGCGGACCCGGCGCTGGTGGCGCCACCCGTGCCGGGCCCGCCCCGGTCTGCTCAGCCGCTACAGGTCCGTTCAGGCTGCAATAACGTTGGAGGCCACCAAGCAGATAATGAGGGCGCCCAGTGCCACGCGGTAGATGAGGAAGCCGGTGAACCGGTTGGAGGAGACGAATCTCAGTAACCAGGCGATGGTCGCGTAGGCCACCAGGCCCGAAACGACGGTGGCGATTATGGTCGCCGGCCAGCCAATGCTGGCGTCGGCAATGTGGTCCGCCGCCGTAATCGCCTCCAGGATCCCGGCGGCCACCAGCGCCGGGATGCCCATGAAGAAGGACAGGCGCGTGGCCGTGACCCGGTCAAAACCCAGGAACAATCCCGCCGAGATGGTCGCCCCGGAGCGGGAGATGCCGGGCAGGACCGGGGAGAGGGCCTGGAAGAGGCCAATGATGAGGGCGTCCTTAATGGAGACCCCGCGCATGCCCTTGCCGGCCGAGGCGTGCTGGGCGCCGGCCACGCCTTCGCTGCGCTGGTCGGCCAGCCACATGACCCCCGACCAGATGATCAGGGCCCCGGCGATGACCCACAGGGAGCGGGCGGTGACCTCAATGAAGTCCTTGAGCGCCAGGCCAATGATCGCCACCGGCAGGCTGCCCAGGATAATGCCCCAGCCCAGGGTGTAGTCGGGGTCGGTGCGCGCCTCCCCGTGGACCAGGCCACGGCACCAGGCGGTCACAATGCGCACAATGTCGCCCCAGAAGTAGACGACCGCCGCCAGAATCGCGCCTATCTGGATGACGGCGGTGAAGGCGGTCATCCCCACATTGTTAATGTCGTAGCCCAGCAGCTTCTCCACAATGTTGAGGTGCCCCGTGGAGGACACCGGGAGGAACTCGGTAATGCCCTCGACAATGCCGAGGATGACGGCGTGCAGCCAGTTCAATGGGACCCCCAGGTCTGAGGCGTGACGGACGGGTGCGAGGCTACCCGGCCTGCGTGCGCCGCTAGCCCGCCAGGGCCTGTGGAACCGGACTCAGTCGGTCTCCTCGCCCAGGCGGCGCAGGGCCTCGGCGTGCAGCAGGGTGTTCGAGGCGACCGCGGAGGATCCCCAGGGGCCCGGCTGCCCGGCCAGTGAAGTGAACCGGCCTCCGGCCTCAGTGACAATGGGGACCAGCGCCGCCATGTCGTAGAGCTCCAGTTCCGGCTCGGCGGCCAGGTCCACAGCCCCCTCGGCCAGCAGGGTGTAGGACCAGAAGTCGCCGTAGGCGCGGGTGCGCCAGCAGTCCTGCATTAGCCCCAGCATCCCGCGCAGCCGCTTGGTGGCGGCCCAGCCGGACAAGGAGGAGTAGGACAAGGAGGCCTCCTCCAACTCGGAGACCAAGGACACCTGAAGGCGGCGCGCGGAGAACAAGGAACGACCAGTCCAGGCGCCCCCCTCCTGGACCGCCCACCACCGGCGCCCCAGGGCCGGGGCCGAAACCACGCCCATGACCACCTGACCGTCCTCGACCAGGGCGATGAGCGTGGCCCACACCGGCACCCCGCGCACGAAGTTCTTGGTGCCGTCAATCGGATCGACCACCCACTGGCGCGGGGCATGACCCGTGGCGCCGAACTCCTCGCCCAGGACCGAGTCGCGGGTACGGGCGCGCGCCAAGTGCTGGCGAATGACCCGCTCAGCCTCCTTGTCGGCCTCAGTGACCGGGGTCAGGTCCGGCTTGGACTCCACCGTGAAGTCCTGGGCCTCGAAGCGGGGGACCGTAAGGTGATCGACCTGGTCCGCAATAGTGTGGGCCAGATGGAGGTCATCGCGCCAGCGGCGCTCAGGCGAGGTGGGGGCGTTCATAGGACCACGGTAGCCGCGGGGCGAGCGCCAGCGGCGGCGGCCCGCTGGGCGGAGCACCGATCCGATCACGACCGGCCGCTCACACGGGGCGCGCCGGCGATCGGGCCGGCAATACGGCCCCGGGACGGCACCGGTGGCCGAATGCCCGCGGTGGCCGGCTGCCCGCGGTGGTCGGCTGCCCGCGGTGGTCGGCTGCCCGCGGTGGTCGGCCCGGGCAGCCGGCGCGAGGGGACCGCGCGTCTCTGGCGGCTGGTCCGCCAGTGGGCGCCGCCCGGGCGCTTCGCGGGAGGTCAGCCCGGCAGCCCCATGAGCCCGTGCACGAACTCTTTGGCCTGGGCGGTGGTCATGGGCTCACCCAGGATCGCGGTGCGGTAAACCAGCCCCCCAATGGCGGCGTCGGCCAGGACCTGAGGGGCGAGGTCGTTGCGCACGATCCCCTCCCGCTGCGCCCGGGCGGCCAGGGCGATGGCGCGCTGACGCACCGGGTCAATGATCCGGCTCCGGTACGTGGCGCGCAGTCCGTCATCGTCCTGGCGATGGATGTCCATGGTGATGGACACCAGTCCCGCATTCCCTTTGGACAGGGGCGCGAAGGCCGCCTCAATGAGCCGGTCCAGGTCGAGTAGGAGATCCCCGGTGGCCGGTGGGGGCAGGCGCTCGCCCAGGGCCCGCTCAATGGCGGCGACCACCAGGTGGGTCCGGGTGGGCCAGCGGCGGTAGATGGTCGTCTTGGCCGTGCCGGCGGTGCGGGCGACCTCCTCAATGCGCAGCCCCGTGTAGCCGTGCGCGCCGAGCAGGGCAATGGTGGCGTCGAGCACGGCCTGATCAATGGAGGCGTCGCGGGGGCGGCCGCGCCCGGGGCGCTCGCGGTCGTTCAACGGTGCCGGCCCGCCGTGCGCCGGCCCCGACGGCCCGGGGGTCTCACAGCGCGGCGTACTCCTCGTCACTGACCGGCTCGCACCACTCATTGGAGGTGTCCTGGCCGGGCACGGCGATGGCCACGTGGCTGAACCAGGAGTCCGCCTTGGCGCCGTGCCAGTGTTTGACGTTGGCTGGGGTGACGACGACGCTGCCCGGTTCCAGACTCACCGGCGCCTGGCCCTCGACCTGGTACCAGCCCGAGCCGGCAATGCACAGCAGGATCTGGCCGCCACCGCTGCTGGCGCGGTGAATGTGCCAGTTGTTGCGGCAACCCGGCTCGAAGGTCACGTTGGTGACTCCCACAGCGGCCTGGCCGGACAACGGGTTGAGGAAGGAGCGCCCGGAGAAGTACTGGGCGTAGGCGTCGTTCGGCGCGCCCTGGCCGAAGAGGTTAGCGGAGTCGAAGGCGTTGTGGTCTGTGGTCGCGGTCATGGTGCGTCCTTTCTGGATGAGGCCCGGGGTGCTCCCCGGTCCCCTTCTCGCAGGCTACGCCGCCGCCCGCCGCTATCCCAGGTTTTCCGTCTGCCGGTGGTCGCCGGCAGGTTCACGACCCCCTGAGGCGGCCGGCGGCGGTCGGGGTCAGGAGGCCGTGGTCGCGGGCGTGATCTCGACGGCGGCCTCGCGCTGGTCGGCGCCCAGCATTGGCGGTAGGTAGGGGCTGCCCGCGTACTTGCGCTCATAGGCCGCGGAGATGGCGTCGGCCAGGGAGGGGTCGGCCTTCTCAAAACGGACGTCGAACGTCTGTCCCGCGGCGTCGATCCTGCCGGCCTTCTGAGTAATCGCCGAGCGGTACCACCGGCCCCGGGTGCCATTCCAGGCCCGTACGAACAGGCGCCCGTCGACGACGACGGACCAGATCCAGGTTGGTGTGCCCAGGGTGCGGCCGTCGGCGCGGTAGGGGTAGATGTGCAGGTCGTCGCTGCGTGAAATGGCCTCGATGGTCTTGGTGTCCCAGGTGGTCATGGCGGGGGATCCTCTCGTGATCTCAGTGAAGTGCGTCGGCCGGGTGCGGCGGTCCGTCGGGGTGAAGGGTCATAGCCGCTCCTGCGGTCAGTGCGGGCACGGCGGCCGGAGGCGCCCCGATCGGGCGGACTCGTGCCGCACCCCGGCAGTCGGTTCAGACGGCCCAAGCCTGCCCCTGTCCTCGGCCCAACGGCCAGCGCCGTGGGAGGCCCTGGGAGTACCACCCAGTACCCGCCCGGGCGGTCGTGCCGGGCGGTCGTGCCCCGGCGCTCAATGCCGTTCGCCCAGCAGGCCGCCGAGTCGGTGATGCCGTCAGAGACGGGCCGTAGTACCTGTCCGGGATAACGGAACGAAAATCGGGATGACCGAAATGTGGGATGGCGTAACCGCGAGAATCTACTCGTCGACGCCGATCCACTGCCGATGAAGGCCGGCACCTCAGCAGATTTCGTACTACACTAACGTAGTACGAAACATGGGCACGGGAGTGGGCGTGCGGGTACGAGTGCATCCGAGGGTCGCCGATCGGCACCCTGAGGTCACTGCCGCGGACGTCGTTGGGGCTTTCGAGGGCACGTTGCGATCCCGCGCGCGTGACACCCATCCGGTGCAGTGGGTGGGCGTGGGGGCGGACGCCAATGGGCGGCTGCTGGAGTACATCGCCGTCGAGGTCGAGCCCGATGGCTGGCTGGTCTTCCACGCCATGCCGGCAACGAAGAAGGTTCTCACCGAAGTAGGACTGAGGAGGTAGACAGATGGGCGAGTACAGTGACGTCAACGGGGCTCCGTTCACCGACGAGGACATTGAGCAGTGGGCCGCCGAGGCGGAATCCGAGACGGGCTACGCCGGCAAGCACCTGGGTTCCTCGGTGCCCGGACGTCCCATCAGTGTGGGTGCACAGGCCCGCCCCTTCACTCTTCGACTCGATGTCGTGCGCCGGGCGAAGCTGGATGAGGTCGCGCAGGAGCGCCACATCACGCCCTCGCAGTTGATGCGCGAACTCATCGACTCCCTGTGATGCATGGTGATGCATGCAGTGACGTGTGAGAACCGAACGCCAGGGCCGTGCCCGCAGTGGTGCGCGGCGATCAAAGGGACGCGGCCGTGGGCAGGGAGGGGAAGTCGCCGGTGGCGGCGAAGTCCTGCTCGTGGGCCCAGCAGGCCAGGGCGGCGATCCGCTCCTCAGCATCGGTACCGGGCTGCGGGCCGTAGACGGTAATACTCAGGCCGGTCACGCCGGGGAGGTTGAAGACGTCATAGGTCATGGGCAGATCCCCGACCACTGGATGGTGGTAGGTCTTGGTGCCGGAGCGGTGCTCGTGAACATCGTGACGTTCCCAGGCCATGCGGAAGCGGTCCGAGGCCTCCAGCAGTCCGGTGATCACCGCGGCCAGGTCAGTGTTGGCAGGGTGCTGGGCGGCCTGCATGCGCAGCATAGCGGCGATGAGAACCTGCGCCTCACCCCAGTGCGTGCCGTAGAACTCCTGGGCCGATTCCCCGATGAAGGCGAACCGCGCCATATTGGGGTGCTCCTGGTCGGGGTACTCGCGGTACACGGCGTCGAAGAGGGCACGGCCCAGAAGGTTGGCGCCCGCAATATCCTGAGCTGCGGTGATCGCCAGAGCAGGGGCCTTCACGTGCGCCAGGACCGCTTTGGTGGAGGGGGGCAGCTCGGGGGAGGTGGTGGATCCCTCCCCGCCGTGGGCCAGCGCCAGGAGGTAGGCGCGCTCAACGTCGTCTAGGCGCAGGGCGTCCGCGATCCCGGACAGGACGGAGTCGGAGGCGCCCTGGAGGCGGCCGCGCTCCAGACGCGTGTAGTAGTCCAGGCTCACGCCCGCCAGGGCGGCGACCTCCTCACGGCGAAGGCCGGGCACACGGCGGCCCTTGCCGCCGGGGCGCAGCCCGACCTCCTTCGGGGAGAGCCGGGCACGACGAGAGGTGAGGAACTCGTTGACCGCAGACTGCATTGACTGCGACGGCGGCATGGGCCGCTTGGCGTTCTTGCTCGTCATGCCGGGAAGGCTAACGCACCCCCGGCCCCGGATCCGCCCGCGTCGCCCTGGGAGGTACTGTCAGGGCCTGTCGAAGACACGCCGTGTGCGCCGGCAGGCGCGTGCCGCCATGACATGGTTGACCGCGCAGCAGTCGGCGGATCCGCCCGTCCGGGCGGGCCCGCCGGGAGCCTTCACAGCCGGCCGCGCCGGCCCGGATTCGGGGGCAGTACCGGCCTCCGGCCGCGGTAGGCCCGCCCTCAGCTGCCACCGTCGATGATCAGCGCCCCGCAATGAACGGAGACCCCCATGGCCCAGGACGGCAACTACACCTTCACTCTCGCCGACGGCGTTGATCGCGAGCATGTGGCCTACCCGAACCGCTACGGGATTACGATCCAAGCCGATCTCTACACCCCCTCGAACCTGGACCGCTTCAGCCGGCACCAGGCGCTCCTGGTCGGCTCCCCCTACGGGGCGGTCAAGGAACAGGCAGCCGGCATCTACGCCAACGAACTCGCCCGCCGCGGCCATATAGCCCTCGCCTTCGATCCCTCCTACAACGGCTACTCCGGCGGCAGCCCCCGCCACGTGTCCTCCACGGACATTTTCGTTGAGGACTTCCACGCCGGACTCGACTACCTGGACACCCGCCCCTTCACCGATCGGCAGCGCCTGGGCGTGGTCGGCATATGCGCATCGGGCGCCTTCGCCCTGACCGCCGCCCAGGTCGACCCACGGATGAGAGCGCTGGTCAATGTCTCCATGATCGATATCTCCGCCAATTACCTCCCGTTGTACACCGATGCCCAGGCGCGCCGCGCCGCCCTGGCCGACCTGGCCGAGCAGCGCTACCTCGATTTTGACTCCCCATCCCCCGCAATGGCCGCCATGGGCTCACCAATGACCCTGAGCGACGACAACCCCATGAGCGAGTTCGGGGCCTTCTACTGGCGGGAAGTGGGGCACCACCACAACTCCACCACACAGTTCACCGCCACCTCGGACCTGTCTTTCCTCAACTTCCCCGAGCTAGCGCACCCGGAGTGGATTGAGACTCCTGTTTTGACGGTGGTCGGCGAGCGGGCGGCCACCCGGGCCCTGTCCGAGAGCATTCACGAGCGCCTCACCACGGACAAGGAGCTGCTGGTGGCCCCCGGCGCCGGCCATGTGGACCTCTACCACCGCACCGATCTCATCCCCTTCGAGAGCATTGACGTTTTTCTCGCCAAGCACCTGGGCTGAGAACCATCGGCGGGCCGACGGCGCTCACGGCCTCCCGGCGCGGGGCGAGCCGCGCCGTCGGCCCGTATTCCAGAACATTCCAGGACCGGGTGGCCCTGACAGGGCACCCGTACCGGCGTGACTGCGCCATGCCCGGACCCATAGCGTCCAATAAGTGCGGGACTGACTTCCTCAGTCCCGAATTCCCACACAGGAGAGAACCGTGAAGACACTCGTCAATGTCATCCACCCGCACTTCGAGGCCTCGCGCGTCAACCGCGCCCTGGCCGCTGCGGCGCAAGAAGTCGAGCACGTCACCGTGCGCCACCTCTACGCCCTCTATCCCGACGGCGTCATTGACATTGAGGCCGAGCATGTCGCCTTGGAGGCCGCCGACCGGATCGTCCTGCAGTTCCCCATGTACTGGTACTCCTGCCCGCCGCTGCTCAAGCAGTGGCAGGATGAGGCTCTCACCCACGGCTGGGCGTACGGTTCGACGGGTAAGGCATTGAAGGGCAAGGAACTGCTCATCGCCGTGTCCTCCGGTTCCAGCGAGTACGGCCGGGATGGCGCCTTCACCTACACGGTGACCGAACTCCTGCGCCCATTTCAGGCGATGGCCAACCTGTGCTCACTGACCTACACGGAGCCCTTCGCCACCACTGGCGCCAGGACGATCTCGGAGGAGGACCTTGCTGCGCGCGCCCAGGAGTACGCCGCCGCCCTGACCGCCCCGCGCCCAACCCTGGAACTCCTGGGCTGAGCGCGCCCGGACGAGGGGCCGCCACCCGGACGCTCAGAGAGGCGCTGCCTGGAACTACCTGAAAGGGTAGTCGGCCGGGTCGTAATCCTGCTCGGGGTGGGCCGGCCAGCCGCCGCAGCGCCCCGTGTCCAGGGCCGCCACCCGCTCCAGCTCCTCAGCGCTGAGAACCAGGTCGGCCGCCGCCAGGTTCTCCACCATGCGCTCGCGATGCACGGTCTTGGGGATCGTTATGACACCGGTGGCGACCTGGAAGGCCAGGGCCACCTGGGCGGCGCTGGCCCCGTGACGCCGGCCGATCCCGGTGAGCACCGGATGGCGCACCACTGAGTCGCCGCCCCGGCCCAGCGGACCCCACGCCTCCAGGCGGGTGGGGCTGTGCGCCAGGGCGCGGCGCAGGCGGCGCTGCTGGTAGAGGACGTGCTGCTCCACCTGGTCCACGGCCGGGGCCAGGTCGGCGCAGCCCATGATCTCGGCGAGCTCGGCGCCATAGAAATTGGACAGCCCTATGGCGCGCAGCCGCCCGGCCGAGACCGCCTCCTCAAGAGCCCTCCACGTACCCGTGTCCCGGCCCTGGGGCCAGTGGATGAGCATGAGGTCAATGGCCCCAATGTCCAGGGCCGTCAAAGACTCGTCAATAGCGCGCAGGCCCGCGCGATAGCCCGAGGAGCGGAGCTTGGTGGTGACGAACAGATCCTCACGATCCAGGCCCTGGGCGACGACCGCGCGCACGGCCCTGCCCACGCCCTCCTCATTGCCGTAGTACTGCGCAGTGTCAATGGAGCGATAGCCCACCTCAATGGCCTGGCGCACCACCCTTTCAGTGTCTGACGAGGGAGTCTGATAGACGCCCAGACCCAGAACAGGCATCTCGACGCCGCCGACGAGAGTGATCTGCTGCATGGAGTGCTCCTGTCCGGTCGAGAGAGTCGAGAGATGGGGAGGCGGCCCAGAACGCCGCCTCCCCCCGTTCTTGTAGGTTCTTGTGGATTCTTGTGGCGCCGCTCAGGCGTCGGGGTGCAGCAGCACCTTAATCGTGCGCCGCTCGTCCATCGCCCGGTAGCCCTTGGCGGCCTCCTCCAGGGGAATGCGCATGGTGAAGACCTTCCCGGGGTTGATCTCGCCGGCCAGGATACGGTCAATGAGGTCGGGCAGGAAGCGGCGCACCGGCGCGGGCCCGCCCAGGAGGTTGATCTCGGCGAAGAACAGGGACTGGCCCTCCAGGGTCACGCCGTGGGAGACCCCCACATAGCCCACGTGCCCGCCGGGGCGGCAGCTGGCAATGGCCTGATCCATGGAGAGCTGATTGCCCACGGCCTCCACCACGCCGTGGGCGCCGTAGCCGCCGGTGAGCTCCTTGACCTTGGCGGCGCCCTCGTCACCGCGCTCGGGGATAACGACGTCGGCGCCGAACTCCCGGGCCAGGGCCGCCCGGTCGGCGTAGCGGGAGAAGGCGATGACCTTCTCGGCCCCTAGCGCTTTGGCGGCCAGGACCGCGCACAGCCCGACGGCGCCGTCGCCGACCACGGCAATGGTCCTGCCCGGGGCGGCGCCAGCGGCCACGGCCCCGAACCAGCCGGTGCCCAGCACGTCGGAGGCGGCCAGAAGGGAGGCGATGATCTCGGGGTCCTCCGGCTTGCCGCCGGGCACCACGACGAGCGTGCCGTCGGCCTGGGGCACGCGGGTGTACTGGGCCTGGGTATCGGCCATGAAACCGCCGTTGGCGCAGCGCGACTGGTAGCCCGCCTCACAGATCTCGCAGGTGTTGTCCGAAATGCAGAAGGAACCGACAACGAAGTCTCCGGGCTCAACGCTGGTGACCGCCTCGCCGACCTCGACGACAGTGCCCACATACTCGTGGCCCATGGGGCGGCCCCCGGCGGGGAAGTCGGCGTCAATGCCCCGGTAGGGCCACAAGTCGGAGCCGCAAATGCAGGCGGCCTCCAGACGGAGAACGGCATCGGTGGGGTCTACGACGCGGGGGACCTGGCGGTCTTCGACGCGCACATCCCCGGGTCCGTGCATGACGACGCCGCGCATGGTGGCGGGCGGGGTGAGGGTGGTGCTCACGGGTCTTCCTCTCATCACAATCCGTTGATATGTGGAGCCTACGCGCGCTCCGCGGGGGGCTTCCAGGTACTGGCAGGGCCCCTGGCGCGTGTTCTCGGCGCGCTGATTCATCCAGGTTCACTCAGATTCACCGGGATTCACCGGGAGGCGTCCCGCCTCGCCGCGGTGCCGCCCCGACGGGCCTACTCCTGGACTCGCAGGGCCGTGACCAGAGGAACCCGCCTAATGTGGAGCACGTGGAGCGCGGCCACCAGCAGGTAGACGCCCAGGGCAATAGCCACTTCCTCCACCAGCATTCTTGCGGGGACCTCGAGGACGAAGTTCACCTCATAATGCATGAACGCCCACTCCAGGACCCACCGCAGCGTGTGGATAATGAGCGCCTGAGAGGCCAGCAGTGAGGCGACCACGGTGAGGGTAATGGTGCGCAGGTACAGGGCGTTAATCTCCCGGTCGCGGTAGCCCAGGATCTTGAGCTGGGAGATGGTGCGCGCCCCGCGCTCAATCGTGGTTTTGGTCAGCAGGTAGATCATAATGAAGAAGACCAGGATGGATACCGCGGCCAAGGACCGGGCGACCGGGGCGAAGGACGCGACCGCCTGCGCCGCCACGGAATCCATATCGCTGCGTGAGATGGCTCTGATCACTGAGCCCTCCGGCAGGGACAGGGGGGCCGGGGAGAAGTAGCCGTTGAAGTCCTGGGGGTCCCGTTCTAGAAGGGCGTTGAGCCCCGAGCGGGACATGTAGGCGCGCGTGTCGGTGTCCTCGCCCCTGACCCCCGCCACCGTCAGAGAGTAGGACTCGGAGCTGTAGGGGTCGGTGAACACGATCGTCTCGCCCGGGCTGATCCCGGTCTTGGTGGCCAATCCTGCTCCAAGCACCACCTGGTCCTGGGGGACGTCCAGGTCCGGGAGGTAGCGGCCGGCCGGATCCACGCCGAGCACCTGCACGTCCATGGGGCCGAACTCCCATTTGCGTTCGGTCTGAAGGAAGGTCGTCGCAATGGGCTCGGCTTGTTCGGCGACGGCCGGCGCAGTGTCGGTGTCCGCGAGCACCACAGGGGTGGACAGGACGTAGACGTGCTCGGCGGGCAGCGCCCGGCCCAGTGACGCTGAGAAGTTCTCCACCACGGGTAGGAGCGCCAGCCCGGCCAGGAGCAGAAAACTGGACAGGGTAATGCCCAGGAACAAGGTGATGAAGGAGGGCAGGCCCCGCAGCAGCAGGCGCAGGCGGAAACGCGTGGTGAAGGGCAGGCCCGCCGGCAGGCGGGAGCCGTGATCGGTGCGGTGCCGCAGACGCGCCAGAATCCCGGCTTGTGGCTTTTCGTGGCGCAGGAACTCCAGGGGCGTGCGGCGCATGGCCCAGGTCAGGCCAATGAGGGTGAGGCCTTCCAGGAGCCCCAGCGGCAGGAGCGTGGTCAGGAGGAAGGCCCGCAGCGAGAAATGGCTCTCGAAGGGCGGCAGGGAGTAGGTGTTGTAGTACAGATTGCGCATGGGCGCGCTCAGGAGGGTGTAGCCCAGGGCATTGCCGGCGGCGGCGGAGAGCACCCCCACCACGGTGGGCAGGGTCAGGTAGTGGCGCAGCAGCTCGCTGCGGCGCCAGCCCGACGCCAAGAGCGTTCCAATGACCGCGCTTTCGGCCTCAATGGTGGCCGAGGTGATCACCACGAAGACGAAGGACATAATGACGATGATGACCACCATTAAGGTCTCAACGAAAACCGAGTCGTGCTTGAAGTCGTCGGTGGCGTAGGTGATCCCCTGGTTCTCCTCGGCATCAATGAGCGAGGTCACGGTGGCTCCGGAGGTGATCAGGCGCAGTGCCGTCTCCTTCTCGACGGCCTCGCGCTCGGCGCGGGTCAGGACGCCGTCGCCATTAGTCAGGCCCGCCCCGTCCAGGCCAGTGCCCGGAGCGCTGTCGCCCGCCAGGTCGGCGCCCAGGCGCAGGGAGTAGGTGTTGGTGTTCTCCACCCCCGCCACGCCCGTCAGTCGGTCCCATCCCGGGGGTGAGAGCACGCCCACGGTGAAGGTCAGGGCGTTGACGGTCGGGTCCTGGTTGGTTTTGAACAGCGCCGTGTAGTCGGGCAGGGTAATAATGCCGACGAGCGTGTAACTCACTCCCGCCAACTCGACCTGGTCGGAGAGTTCCAGGCCGCGGCGGTGGCAGAAGGTGGCGTCCAGGGCCACCTCCTGCTGCCCGGTGGGCATGCGCCCGGCATGGAGGGCGGCGAGGTTGAGGTCCTGGCGGGGCAGGTGGAGCCGGGCCGTTATCTCCTCTGTCTCCTCGGCGGCTCCCCGGCCCGCCGCCGCGGCCCCGGTGGTCGCGGGGGCGTCCGAGGAGTCCCCGGGAGCCGCGGGCAGGGTCAGGGGCACGTCCCGGGAGGTGTTCTCGACGACCTGCCAGCCCAGGTCCTCCATGGAATCGACCTGGTCCGCAGACAGGGGCGCGGTCAGCGTCAGGCGGGCGTCCTCCACCGCGTAGGCGTCATCGCGGGCGTCCATAATCCGGTCCAGGGACATGGTGGTCGACAGGTATCCGGCACCGACCCCGGTGGTGGCCACCAGCATAATGGCGATGCCCAGGTACTTGCCCGCGCCGGCCCTCAGCTGGCGGGCCAGGCGGTGGGTCAGGGGGGAGGCCACGGCGCTCACCACTCCAGGTCGGCGGCAGCGACCGTGTGGTCGTTGACGCTGCGCTCCACAATGCGTCCGTCGCGCAGGCGTATGGCCTGATGGGCCATGGCTCCAATGGCTTCATTGTGGGTGACGATCACGGTGGTGCAGCCGTAGGTGCGGTTGACGTGCTCCAGCACGCCCAGGACCTCCCGGGAGGTTTCGTAGTCCAGGGCACCGGTGGGCTCATCGCACAGGAGCAGACTGGGTCTTTTGACCAGTGCCCTCCCAATGGCGCAGCGCTGCTGCTGGCCGCCGGAGACCTGGCGGGGGAACTTCTGCCGGTGCTCCCACAGCCCCAGGGCGCGCAGAAGGTCATTGACGTCGAGGGGGTCGGGGGTCAGGTGGGCGCAGACCTCAATGTTCTCGCGCACAGTGAGGTCGGGCAGGAGGTTGTAGAACTGGAAGACGAAACCGAGCTGGCGGCGCCGGTAGTCCACCAGGCGGGCCTCCGGAAGGGCGGTGACCTCGGTGGTTCTCACAGTGATGGTGCCCGAGTCGGCCGCCTCCAGGCCTCCCAGGAGATTGAGGAAGGTGGACTTCCCCGAGCCCGAGGGGCCCAGGAGCGCGCAGATCTCCCCCAGTTCCAACTCCAGGTCGACCTTGTTGACAACAGTGACGCGGGCCGAGCCCTGACCATAGCTCTTGGTCAGGTCTTTGATGGAAACATGGGGGGTGCCGGAGGACCGCATACGGACTTCTTCCACGGTGGTAAGGGGGGCGGTTATGTTAGGTGAGCCTAATCTGTGCTGGCGTCTCCCGCCAGGAGCTGCCGTTGGGCGTTGATTCCGGCGACAATGATGTTGATCTTGCTGTCCAGCCAGTCCGGTACCGACTGGACTGGCCACGCCGGAGGCGCCCCGGGCGCCGCGGGGTTGAAGCCGCTGTGGCCCGGAGAGCCCCCGGCGGGGACCGGGTCCAGGGCGGCCCCCGCCCAGGGGCAGGGCCCGGGGGTCGAGGGTGCGGCGGCGGGGTCGATCCCCTTCCGCCCCTTCCGCGAGGAGGCGCCCTTGAGGGCCTCGGCCATGGTGTGGGAGCCCAGCACCGTGTCGCCGACGAAGTCCAGGGCCAGAAGCGCCGCGGCGCGGTCGAGCCCACCGGACTCCAAGCTCCTGAGGGCGGCGCGGACCGCCGGAGTGAAGGACTGGTGCGCCCAGGGGACGGTCAGGAGGGTCTGGGCCAGGCCCGGATTGTCCTCCAGGAGGGCCCACAGTCTATCCGCGCAGGTGCGCAGGACCTGCGGCCAGGCCCCGGTGAGGTCACCGAGGTCGATCTGGGCGGCCAGACGGTCCAGGCAGGCGCGCAGCAGATCGTCGCGCGAGGAGATGGTCCGATACAGGGCGGGCGTCCCTACGCCCAGGTCCCGGGCAACACGCGCCAGCGTGAACGTGCCCACGCCAATGCGCAGCGCGGCGTCCACCGCATCGTCCCGGGTGAACCCGGGCTTGGGCCCGGAGGGGCGGAAGGCGCGTCTCATGGACCCACGGTAGCGGCTAGGCAGACCACAACCTCTGTAGTAAGGTCAGCCTCACTCAATACTGAATGATGTTCATAGTTGCTGACGAGGTGTGTGTATGGCTGTGCTTGAAGCGAACGCCCCTGATTCGCGCGCTGCCGGGGGACCGGCCGCCCCGAAGGATCCCGGCACCCAGAACGCCGACCACGAGCACGAGGAGAACAAGCGCAAGGCCGCCCAGGGGCAAGCCGCCATTAAGCGCCTCGGGGCCCCCGTGCACCGAAGGATGCTCATTGCCCAGGGGCTGGTCCTGATCTCCGGCGTCTTGTCCATCGCCCCCTATGTGGCCCTGGTCCAGCTCGGCGACCTCCTCCTGGAGGCTCACCGCGCCCACGCGGCGCCCGAGGCCGGGCGGGTCTGGCACATTGTCATGATGCTGGTCGGCGCCTATTCCACCCGACTCATGCTGCACTTCGTGGCCCTGCTCATCACGCACGTGGCCGACCTCGTCCTGCGCGACAAACTGCGCCGCGACATTGTCGCCCGGCTCGCCGGAGCCCCCCTGTCCTGGTTCACCGCCTCAACCTCGGGGCTGGTGCGCAAGGCCGTCCAAGATGACACCACCGCCGTTCACACCGTCATCGCCCATGGGCCCGTCGACCGGCTCAACGCCGTGGTCACCCCTGTGGCCCTGCTCGCCTACGCCTTCTGGGTCGATTGGCGCCTGGGCCTGCTGTCGGTGTCCACCATTGTGCTGTACATGGCGACCTACACGCTGAATCTGCGCGGCATGAACGCGAAAACCGTGGAGATGGACCGCAAGCTCGGCACCGTCTCCTCGACAATGGTCGAGTTCGTCTCCGGCATCTCAGTGGTCAAGGCCTTCGGCCGCACAGGCCGCGCCCACGCCGCCTACCTCGCGGCCGCCGACGATTTCTCCCGCTTCTACTGGAACTGGGCGCGGCCCCTGATCACCATAAGCTCCCTGGCCCTCGTCTGGGTGTCCGTTCCCGTGCTCCTCCTGGTCAACCTCGGCGGCGGGTACCTGCTCATCAGCGCCGGAGTGGTCACCCTGCCCCAGGTCCTGGCCACCACCCTCATCGCCCTGGTCCTGCCGAACACGGTCATGACCGTGGCCCTGGTGGCCTGGGCCTACCAGATGGCCGGGGCCGCGGCCCTGCGCCTGTGCAAGATCGTGGACACCCCCGTCCTGCCCGCCGCGATTCACCCGCGCTCGCCCCAGGGGGCCCGGGTCGAGATCGACTCCGTCAGCTACTCCTATGGCGACATCCTGGCCGTCGACGACGTGACTCTCACCCTGGAGCCCGGCACCGTCACCGCCCTACTCGGCCCCTCGGGCTCAGGTAAATCCACCCTGGCCTCCCTCATCGCCCGCTTCGCCGACCCGGATCGCGGAAGCGTGCGCATAGGCGGAGTGGACCTGCGCAAAATGGACCAGGGCACCCTGTACGGGACCATCTCCTTCGTGCTCCAAGACCCCCAGCTTCTGAGCGCCACAGTCCGCGAGAACATTGCCCTGGGGCGCCCCAACGCAACCCTGGAGGAGATCAGGGCCGCCGCCCGCATCGCCCGCATTGACGACGCCGTCATGGCGCTTCCCCAGGGCTACGACACCGTCATTGGTGCGGGAGCCTCCCTGTCCGGTGGGGAGTCCCAACGCGTGGCCATTGCCCGCGCAGTGCTGCTGGATACCCCCGTGCTCCTCATGGACGAGGCGACCGCCATGGCGGACCCCGAGTCCGAGGATGAGATCCAGCAGGCGCTGTCCGCCCTGGTACGGGGGCGCACAGTCCTCGTCATCGCCCACCGGCCCGCCGCGATTCGCGGCGCGGACCGCATTGTGGTCATGGACCGCGGCCGCCTGGTCGCCTCCGGCACCCACGAGGAGCTGGTGGGCGAACCCCACTACCAGGCCCTGCTGCGTCAGGGCCGCATTAACGACGGCGCTGAGGCACCCGGCACTGGGGCGCCCGGCACTGACCGAGCCGAGGAGGAGCAACGATGAGCACCACCGCCCAGACGACCGCCGGGGGGCGGCGCCTGTCCCTGCTGCGGCGCTATAAGCGCCTCATGGGGCCACCGGCGTGGCGACGGATGCTGACCGGCCTGATTCTGGGGGCCATCGCCGGCGCCTTCACCGGGCTCGCCCTGGTAGTGCTGCTGCCCGCCTCCGTCGCCCTGGCCTCCGGGCAGCCCTGCTGGGGGCTGGACCTGGGGGGCTGGATGGTGGTCCTGGCCGCCTGCACCGTGATCACCACCGTGTGCGACTTCTACGGCCAGCGGGTGGTCATGCTGGGGGCCCTGGGATTCATGCACGACGTCCACCACGCCATTGGCGGCCGAGTGGCCCGGGTGCCACTGCGCTGGTTCACCGCGGAGTCTGCCGGGACCATGTCCCGGGCGGTCACCCAGGAGATGGTCCACCTGGCGGAGTCCGTGGCCCACTTTCAGTTCCGGCTGTTCTCGCAGGTGGCCGGCTGCGCCGTCATCTGGGCCGCCTCCTGGGCCTGGGACTGGCGCCTGGGGCTTCTGCTCACCATAGCCGCCCCACTGCTGGCCCTCTTCCTGCGCTGGTCGCGCAGCCTGGTCAATCACGGCAAGTCGCTCATCGAGCCCGCCGAGCAGGCGCTGGCCGCCCGCGTTGTCGAGTTCGCCCGCTGCCAGGGCGCTCTGCGCTCCTGCCACGCGGGCTCCGACTACCGCCAGCTCACCGACGCCTTTAATGCCAGTGCCCGCGCCTCGCACCGCGCCCTGTGGTGGGAGTCCGCCGGCAACCTCCTGTCCGGGGTGTTCACCCAGATCATTATTGTCGCCATGATCGTCCTGACCGCGGCCCTGTCCCTCTCCGGGGCGCTGGAGCCCCTGCCGGCCATTGCCACCATTGGCATGTGCCTGCGCTTCACCACCATGCTGGAGGACATTGGCGCCCTGTCCCTGGGCATGGAAGAGCGCCGTCAGATGATGAACCACCTCGACACGGTCATGGACGCCGAACTCCTGCCCACCCCCGAGGCCTCCGCCCCCCTGAGCCGGCCGGGCGCCGTCGAGCTCGACGACGTCGTCTTCGGGTACCGCCCGGGGGTGCCGGTGCTGCGCGGCGTGTCCCTGTCAGTGCCCGCGCGGTCCATGTGCGCCATTGTCGGCCCCTCGGGATGCGGCAAGACCACTATTGCCAGGCTCGTCGCCCGCTTCTGGGACGTCGGGGCCGGTGCGGTGCGTGTGAGCGGGGCGGACGTGCGCGAGTTGCGCACCGAGGACCTCATGGACCAGCTCTCCATGGTCTTCCAGGACGTCTACCTCTTCGACGACACCCTGGAGGCCAATATCCGTATTGGGGACGTCAACGCCACCGACGAGCAGGTGCGCCGTGCCGCCGACCTGGCCGGTGTCACCGAGATCGTCAACCGCCTCCCCGAGGGATGGAACACCCGCGTCGGGGAAGGGGGTCGGGCTCTGTCCGGCGGCGAGCGCCAGCGCATCTCCATTGCCCGGGCCCTGCTCAAGCGCGCCCCCATTGTCCTGCTCGACGAAGTCACCAGCGCCCTGGACGCGGAGAACGAGGCCAATATTGTCGCCGCCATGAGGGAGCTGCGGCGCACCTCCACGCTTATCGTCATCGCCCACAAGCTGGAGACCATTGCGGCCGCCGACCAGGTTGTGGTCCTGGGCGCCGAGGGGCGCGTGGCCCAGCGGGGCCGGCACGCCGACCTGGTCGAGATCCCCGGCCCCTACCGCGATTTCTGGGAGTGCCGCAGCCGCGCCCAGGGCTGGGCGCTGGTCTGAGGCCGGGCGCTCACGCCTCGACGACGTCGTGGCCACTGGGCCCGGCCCGCTCAAGGGCGAGCGATCAGGCGCACTTGCGTCGCCTTAATGACGGCGCGCAACTCCCGGCCCGCCCGTACCCCGAGTTCGGCGGCCGCCGCCGGGGTGATGAGCGCCCGCAGGTGCTGGCCGTCCCCGAGGGCCAGCACCACCGACACCAGGCCATTGGCGCTGGTGGTCTCCACCACGCGCGCCTCCAGAGTGTTGCGGGGACTGCCCGGTCCGGCCCGCTCGTAGAGCGCAACCGCGGCCGGGGCCAGCAGCGCGACTGCTTGCGCCCCCGGTGACAGTTCTTGGACAGGGGCCGCCATGAGGCGGGTCCCGTCGCCCAGGACCAGGGCGGGAGCGGCGGGGGAACCGTCCAGGGTCCCATGGAGCATGGTGGTGCCGGTCAGCTCGGCGGTGAAGGGGGAGACCGGGGTGGACAGCACCTGGGCCGCCGGGCCGGACTCCACCACCCTCCCGTCATCCAGGACAGCGACATCATCGGCCAGGGCCGCCACATCGGCCACGTCATGGGTGACGAGCATCACCGTCAGCCCCTCCTGGGCGGCCCGGTGCGCAACCAGGGCCCGCATCCGCTGACGGGCGGTGACGTCCAGGGCGGCCATGGGTTCGTCAAGCACCAGGACGCTCGGGGATGTCGCCAGCGCCCGGGCCAGGGCCACGCGGGCGCCCTGTCCGCCCGAGAGCGCCGAGCCGGGCCGGCGGGCCAGATGGGAGGCGCCCACGGCCTCCAACTCACGGCGGGCGCGCGCCC